>VYME01000015.1_pt1 | contig 192797 bp, 170 predicted proteins | sample 5115281 | NCBI WGS metagenome assembly VYME01 (sample SAMN12291780, study PRJNA351875) | freshwater metagenome | isolation source: freshwater lake | place: USA: Michigan, Wintergreen Lake | collected 2013-08-08
TCTTGCTTATTTCTGACCCTGATTCATACAAAGTTCATAAACCAAGAAAGGTTACCAAAAAGCGTTACCCTTCTCACGCCGCATAACCGTTACCTATCTCTTGAAGTCATACCAAATCTAATAACCTAAAAGGAAAATTAATAAAATGAATAGAAATTCACCTTGCCTTTGTGGCTCTGGGAAAAAATATAAAAATTGCTGTCTTGGGAAAAAACCATTTACACCACCTGAATTGCTGGAATCTCTAAAAGAGCAGATTTCCTTTTTACAATCTTCAAACACCCTTTTTGATTCTGGAAATTTAATTGAAGCTAAACGTTTAGCTTTAACTCTCAGAATCCTTTTACATGACACGAATCAAAGCCATGCTTTAATTCCAAGAATCGATAATTCATTATTATTCTTAAATACATCATCTAGTCGCAACTCAAACGGGATAAAGATGTTCTTTTCTGGCTTAACATCAGAGCAACTCAATCATGAACCTGGCAAACCTTTGGAATTTAAATTCGTGCCAAAACTAGATTCATTTCCACCAAGTAGTCAACCTCTCTATCAAGATTTCACTCACTGGTGGAATGAAAGTGTAATAATAGATGAGGAAGAAAACCAATTTTCTCGCGCAGATTTAATCCTATTTGTTGCAAATCAAGATGGAGGAGCACACGTTGATAGGGAAGTACCTACCGATTATTATGAATTATCAAGGAAAAATAAAACCGGAATCCAATTATACACAGGTAATCCAGTTGAGCCAGAATCAATGGTATATAGAGATATCGACTCCAGACCACACTATCCTTCGATTAGACAAATTTCGCATGAAGTAATCCAAAGTATTAAAAATAAATATCCTGATTTAATTTTTTAAAACAAATAAAATGAGAGGCAAAGGATTGCCACTACGCATAACTGCGGCTGACACGCTACGCTCGGGACAAGCCCATCGCTCGGCCTGAAGGCACATTGTCCTCCGTCACGCTTCTTGCTTTGCAAGAAGGCGCGCCGACGCTAACGCCTCCTCCGGAGGCTCAGCTACGGACAACGTCGTGTAGCCTAGTTCGTTATACGTCATCACCTTAAAATCTATTTAGCTAGAAGAAATAAGGGAACAAATAGGGTATAATTAAGAAATAGAAATTCTATAATCGAGAAATTTATTTTTTTTCTGAATATTCTAGATAATATCTATTGACATTAGTAACGGTTAACGATACTATAAGCATGTGATAGAAAGCTTTGCCGATAAAAAATCGGAAAAAGTCTGGATTGGTGAGTATTCTAAAGATTTGTCTTTGGAAATTCAAAATCAAGCCAGAAAGAAACTTAGGATGATCAATAACGCCATTAATCTCGAAGATCTAAAAGTTCCTCCTGGTAATAAACTGGAAAGTTTAAAAGGAGATCGAAAAGGTCAATATAGCATTAGAATAAACGATCAATGGCGAATTTGCTTCATATGGAAAGGTAACAATGCTCATTCAGTTGAAATTGTTGATTATCATTAATTAGGAAAAATCATGAAAAGATTACAAAACATTCATCCAGGACAAATTTTAAAAGAAGAGTTCCTTGCTCTGTTGAATATTACTGCTTATCGTCTAGCAAAGGAGACAGGCATACCTCAAACTCGCATAAGCCAAATTTTACAATATAAAAGATCGGTTTCTGCAGATACTGCTATTCGATTTTCAAAGTTCTTTGGAACTTCTCCCCAATTTTGGTTAGGACTACAAAATGATTTTGATCTAGAAGAAGAAATGTTAAAGAAAAGGAAAGAATTTAATGAAATCCAAAGCTATAAGGATTTACCATTAGCATCTTAATTCTGTAATAAGGTGACGACGTATAACTTCGGCTGACACGCTTCGCTCGGGACTTTCGCCCTCGCTCGGCCTGAAGGCACATTGTCCTCCGTCACGCTTCTTGCTCCGCAAGAAGGCGCGCCGACGCTAACGCCTCTTTCGAGGCTCAGCTACGGACAACGTCGTGTAGCAAATTGTTCGCCAATAGTCTTATGCCTTCATATAATGAATATTGTTTCTTAAAAATCGAAGATCCCTTCTTGGATTAAGGACTGGTACTTGGAATAGGCTCCTAGAAAAATTCTAGGTGGTAAGATATAGAAATGCGAGGTTGATTTTGCCAACAATTGAATTTGATACAAAATTTCAAAATCTCAATCAGAAAATGGTAGAGATTGCATTTGAATTTGTTAATTTTAACAAAAAGGAAGTAGATACAATTTACTTATTTGGTTCATTAGAAGGAAATATTAACGCATACGATATTATTTATAGGATCAACGGTAAACTAACTGAAATACATGAGCTGAATCTATTTTCAAAAAAGAAATATGACCTTAGTGATGATAGAGTTATATCTCTACTTCGTCAAGGAGGCGGGTATTTAAATGACGTTAGAGACCTTTTCAAGCACGATAGTCGCGAAGTTCCAACATTATTGAAAATGGTATACTTCCCTAAGTCTGGAAAGCTTACCAATGATATCAGTTATGAGCTTCACTATACGAACCATAAAACATGGACTTCTGACGATATATTTAATCAATGGGTTGAGGAAATTAAAAAGGCAGAGAAATAAAACTCAGCCTCTACTATCAAAGGAAAAAACTCTTATAACATTTTACTGAAATCAGAAAGATGTTAAGAAAATATAAAACAATTTGTAATTGACATTTCCATCAATATGCTGTTTGTTGCAGGAATAAAATAAAATCCCCTTTTAATTCAACGGAATGAAACAATGCGGATAGTGTCCCAAACACGTAGGAACTATTCTGGGATTTTGAAGTCTATCTTGAAAAAAATTATACCGTCATTCTCTGTGGCTTAAAAACGGCTTTATTTTCATATGCTTAGACAATGCATAAAAAATGTGCCACTGCGTATAACTGCGGCTGACACGCTACGCTCGGGACTAGCGCCCTCGCTCGGCCTACGGCACATTGTCCTCCGTCACGCTTCTTGCTCTGCAAGAAGGCGCGCCGACGCTAACGTCTCTGCGAGACTCAGCTACGGACAACGTCGTGTAGCCTAGTTCGTTATGCGCCATGAATTAATAGAGAAAAACTAATGGGATATTGGAAAGGAAACCTATTTATAATTTCAAAGCCATTCAATAACTGGATCAGAAAAACAAAACTTTTAGAAAACTCTCTATCAAAATTATCTGAACTTTTATTTGAGTATTTAAAAAAATCTCTCAGTACATCTGAAGTGCCTAACCATGAGAATTTCTTTAAAATGATCCCTGAAATTCTATCTAATTGTGATAAACTAAATTTTCAAGACCAGCATGAAGTCAATGCATATACTTACTATCATTTCCTCGAAAGGTATAGGAAGATATTGAATATTTTAGCACAACTAATGGAGAATAATTTACTACCGTTAAGAAGTAATGGGATTGAAGTCATTGATATTGGAGCTGGGCCATCACCGACATTCTTTGCTTTAAATGATTTCTATAAAGCATTGAAGAGATTCAGCAAAAAAAATAAGTTTAAGGGAAAGATACGTATCGTTTCAAAAATTATAAAACAACTACCCAAACCAAAATATCATGTTATCGAAAAAAGTAGCTTATTCGTCAACCTTACCAAAAATATATCCCAAAAATATGGTCTTTCAAATTTTGAATTAATAAAAGACGATATAAGTAATCTAAATATAGAGAATCTAAGATGGGATTATGATGATGAAACATTAAACAAATATAGATCTGAATATATTGAGAAAGAAAACATAGAAAGCATATTTGAAATACCAAAAGGAAAGATTGAAGTAAAGTTTAGATATAATATCAGCATCATTAGTAATTTTTTAACTAATCCATCTGTACTTACTATTTTCGAAAAAGAATTATTATCCACAATCAAATCAATTCGATTTGGAGGAGTCGTTATAATGATCGGGGGTGCTGATGATAATTACGAAAACCTATTTAGAATTTTCGAAAATAAATTTCTCTCTATTTTTAAGGATAAATCCTTTGTCAGAGAAGATAATAGTGTCTTTAAAAAAGAAGAAAGTATTGTTGAAATACAAAAAATAAATTTTTCAGATCAGCCTTCTCAAATTATGAGAGAATTTTATCAGAAAGTATGGAATTTTATTGAGGAGGATTCCGGTAAAGATTTAAGTAAATATAGAAACGAAAAATTTCCTCATTTGTGGGATAAAAATTCTATTCCAACAAAAACTAATTCTTACCGCGTTCGTATATACCGAAAGATGCCGATAAAACAATAATTCACGGCGCATAACTGCGCATTATCGCTGCGCTTCGGGACTGTCGCCCTCGCTAGGGCTACGCCACATTCCTCTCCGTCACGCTTTCTTGCTTCCGCAAAAAGCGCGCCGACGCTAACGCCTACTTTGTAGGCTCAGCTACGAGGAACGTCGATAATGCTAGTTCGTTAGGCGTAATCCCCTAAAAATTCAGATCAATTATGATAAATTATCTAATTATATATTACAATGATGCAAAGAAATATCTTATTATTTGCTTTCTATTAATGTGGGTCCCTGCTTTTTTAAATGGATTCTATTTCCCTTTTATTAGAGAGATTCCTTTAATATTTTGGCCACTGGATATTCTGCAATGGACAATTTTACCAATCATCTCTTTAGACATTTGCATAAGACGAAAGAAAATAATTTCAATTCAACATTTGGGATTCCATAATTTAATCTTCTATAGACGAAATACAGAATATGTAATTTACACAAGTTTCGTTGTTTCACTTATTCTATTTTTTTGCTATTTTGAAACTTATAACTTCTCAAGAATAATATTTCCAATAAATTATTTAAAAGTCTTCGCTTATCAGTCAGTAATTCCCGATGAATCTTTTTTATTGACTATGTTGGTAATTTTTTACATGTCTTTTTCAGCCGGTTTGATTGAGGAAGCATTTTATCGAGGTCTTTTAAAAGTTATTTTTCAAGATGATTTTCATTTTAACTATAAATATATCTTGGTTTCATCACTCTTATTTATGATGAATCATTGGGAAGGCGGCATTAGAAATTTATTCTCTACATTTATATTCGGTATCGTGACTGCAATTATCTATTTAAAAATAAAGAATATTTGGCCTTTAGTAATTGGACACACAATCGTAGATATTTGCGCCTTTTATCCTTATTAAATTATAAGGGGACTACGCCTAACTTCGGCTGACACGCTCCGCTCGGGACTTACGCCCTCGCTCGGCCTAAAGGCACATTGTCCTCCGTCACGCTTCTTGCTATGCAAGAAGGCGCGCCGACGCTAACGCCTCTTCCAGAGGCTCAGCTACGGACAACGTCGTGTAGAAGACATGGGTAACACTCTTGAACCAAAATGTATAATGATGAAAATAGGAAATATTCTAATAAAAGAGTGCATGAAATATGCTTGCAATATCATGAAAGAAAAATTAAGATGATATAGGATCTTAAAATGGCAAATTTACAAGTTAGAGATATTGATAACAGGCTATATGAGTCTTTAAAAAGAAGAGCTGAATTAGAGCATCGTTCTGTAAGCCAGGAAGTGGTAATGATTATTGAAAATCACTTAAAAAGAGATAATCTCGAAACAGAGAATCAAACTCTGGAGTTTGTTAAACTCACTAATTCCTGGCATGATGACAAAAATGCAGAAGATATAATATCTGACATTCGATCGTCTAGATCCAAAACAAAGCGATCAAGGATAACGAATGAGCTATTTGATTGATACTGATATTATTATCTATAGTTTAAAGGGAAATTCCAGTGTTCAAAAGCACCTACTGGAAAAAAAGAATATCTCAAAAGCAATTTCTGTAATCACTTATGGTGAACTCATTTTTGGCGCAAAAAAATCTAAAAGTAGAGAGAAAAATTTAGCCACCGTTTTTAGAATTGGTGAATTATTTTCTGTAATTGAATTAACAAAAGGAATTGTTGAAACATTCGGAGAGGTAAAAGCAACTTTGCAAAAAAAGGGTAAAAATGTTGATGATTTTGATTTATTAATCGGATCCACTGCACTCTTTCTAAATTATACTTTAGTCACAAATAATGAAAAACATTTCTCTATGATTCCTGATTTAAGAATCGAAAACTGGAGTAAATGAATTTTGTCTTACTAGTAAAAACACGGCGTATAACTTCGGCTGACACGCTCCGCTCGGGACTTTCGCCCTCGCTCGGCCTAAAGGCACATTGTCCTCCATCACGCTTCTTGCTATGCAAGAAGGCGCGCCGACGCTAACGCCTCCACCGGAGGCTCAGCTACGGACAACGTCGTGTAGCCTAGTTCGTTATACGCAATTTCGCAAAAATAAATTTACAAGAGTTAAAATGAAAATTATTAAAATCTGTATTCTAGTTCTTCTGATTCAATGCAACGAAATAGTGAATATTTCTGATTGCAATACTGACGTTGATACTAATTCTTATTGTTTTAAAAAAGATAAAATTGATTCGAAAGACATCGAGGAGAATATATCTTCAAATATTTTCATCGGCGAAAGTTTTGAAAATAATATCGTATTTGTTGAACCATTTGAATTTGATAATCATGACCATGCTGATGACTTCAAATTTTTCAATATTAGAAAAACAATGTCCGCCTTTGCTTTTCAAAATTTATATTCTCAAAAAATAAATGGTAAATTCATTGAACATTCTAAAATACATTTACCAAATTTATATGATAGACCCAAATATTTTAATATGACTACATCGGAGCCTATTTTTGAACTTTTAAAATATAAAACGAATGAAAATATCAAAAATAATTCCATTGTATTTGGTGTTTTCGATCTTACTTTTGAAAAGGCTGATTGTTCAATTTATGGAAAAAAAAGGCCTTACACTAAGGAAGAGTACAAAGAAGTTTTAGAAGAACTCAAAGAGGATCACCAAATCACGGATCGAACTTTAGATTTTAGAGCTCTTGATGAAACAATCCTAAATGCTAAATTTATTTGTAAAATCCAAAATCCTGTCTTAAAACTAGAGATTTCGCTATCATCATTTGATACCAAAGGAATGGAATATGCAGGAACCGTTTATATCGCGGATTTATACAAAGATAAAAAACTAATTAAATCTATTGAAAAATATAATTACGATGGTCCTTATTAATCAAAGCGAAACTGCGTATAACTTCGGCTGACACGCTACGCTCGGGACTTGCGCCCTCGCTCGGCCTACGGCACATTGTCCTCCGTCACGCTTCTTGCGCTGCAAGAAGGCGCGCCGACGCTAACGCCTCTGCGAGGCTCAGCTACGGACAACGTCGTGTAGCCTAGTTCGTTATACGCCATGCGGTTGTTGTATGACTCAGGACATGGGTAAAAATATTCAAAACAAAAGTATCGTTCTAAAAATTTTCAAGATTTCGATTTATCTTTCCCACTTTTAAGCTTTAATAATGATTGACAGAATATGACTATTGTGACTACATTTATAACATGATATCCGTAGGAATAAGGGAATTGAAAACACATCTAAGTCAGTACATTGACCTAGTTAAACAAGGCGAAAATGTTCTAATTACTGAACATAATAAAGTTGTAGCAGAATTGAAATTTCCAGAACCTGAAAGTAGTACCATTAGCGAAAATCATAGAATCCTAAAGAAATTGGTCGATGAAGGCAAAATTATTCCTCCTAAACGGAAAAAGGAAATCATTCGTCCAAATGAGAAAATAACAATTAAACAGAAAGATTGGTGGCATTTGTATCAGGAATCTAAAGAGAATTAGAAAATTAAATGGTACAATACTTCGAAACAAGTATAATTTTATCTTTGATTTTAGAAGATGAATTTCATGAAAAAGCCTCTAAGATTTGGAATCAAAAAAATGATGTTGTTTGTTCTATCCTTACTGCTATTGAAGCAACAATAGTTTTAAGACGTTTCTATAAATCTAATAAAAGTAAATTAACCACTAACTGGCTTTCAAAAAATGAAAAAAGATTAAATGAGATTCTCTCTGAATGTTCGTTAGTTAAAATAGATGATAGTATTTTATTAATAGTGGAATTAAAAAAAGAAATTTCAGATTGCAGATCTTTAGATGCAATTCATATTGCCACAGCAATTTTTCTAAAAGATAAATTTAATGATTCGAATCTTCAATTTTATAGCTTTGATAATAGAGTAAAGGAAGTTGCAAAGAAATTAGGTTTAAAACCGCACGGCGTATAACTTCGGCTGACACGCTACGCTCGGGACTTGCGCCCTCGCTCGGCCTAAAGGCACATTGTCCTCCGTCACGCTTCTTGCGCTGCAAGAAGGCGCGCCGACGCTAACGTCTCTGCGAGACTCAGCTACGGACAACGTCGTGTAGCCTAGTTCGTTAGCCGCAATGATTTAAATTTTATGTAAAAGGAAATAATATGAAAAAAAAATGTTCAAAGTATAAACTTTATTTTTTGATTATCCTATTCTCATTCCTAAACTGTATTTCTACACAAATAGGCACTGGATATACAACAAAATCTAAAATACCAATATATACGAAACCTGATAAAACAAGTTTAATAATATTTGAAATATCGCAAAAATCCGATTTTATACTGTTAGAAAAAATTGCGAAGAAGGATTCTAAACTCGCTAAAGATTGGTGGAAGATTAAGAAGGACAATCTTATTGGCTATTTGGAAGATAATTCTGATTCTTCATATTTGATCTTTTTAAGTTTAAAAAAGCCAAAATATGGATTAGTAATTGCTAATTCCTTATTTTTAAGAAGTGAACCTAGCACTGAAAGTAAGCCTCTTGAAAGATTACAAACCAAAGACATTTTAGAAGTAATTGAAGATAGTAATTCGTCAACCGCTGTAAATGGAAAAATCGGAGTTTGGATTAAAGTTAAATCAAAATCTGAACAGGTTGGATTTGTGTTTTCTCCATATATCATGATTGGTGATTCAATAGAATATTTATCATCCTTGGTAGATTTCGAAACGAAGGAATCAGGCTGGGTTTATATTAAAATCAGACCGAACTTTGTTTATAACTTACAAAATAAGAAATTAATCAAAATTGTAAATGAGCAAATTGAAGAAGATAACTTTTATTTGGTTAAGTCTAGATTTTTGACCAAAGATGGAAAAATATTTTTTCATGTAAATAAACAAAACGGAAAACAAGAAGACTGGTATTCTGAAATCGAATATACTATTTTGGCAGATTGCTATTTACCTGCGGAAAACGTAATTATTTCAAATAAATACGCCTCACTGTATTCGAAAATTAAATCAGATGATAAAACTGAAATCAAATTATTCGACTTTTTAAGTAAAGAATTAAATTTCGATATCGATCCAAACTATACAACAATCGAATCATTTAGATCGAAGAAGAACAAATTCTACATGTTATCCACAACGCCAAAGTTTGAAGATAATGAATGCATTGGATGCTTTTTACCAGCTCCAGAAAACATTGCTATCGTTTTAAAAGAAATTGGAAATTCATATGAAATCATTTTTCATTCTAGTGGTTATAGAGGTGCGAAAATTTATTCTACCACTTCACCTCCTTCAATAATTATTACAGATGGTGGTTATCCAGAAGGTGACTTAGAATCTAGCATTATATATTCATATGAGTATGAATTTAGAGATGAAAAATTTGAACTTCTGAAGAAAACTGAGAAATAGAAATCACTGCGGCTAACTTCGGCTGACACGCTCCGCTCGGGACTTGCGCCCTCGCTCGGCCTAAAGGCACATTGTCCTCCGTCACGCTTCTTGCGCTGCAAGAAGTCGCGCCGACGCTAACGTCTCTGCGAGACTCAGCTACGGACAACGTCGTGTAGCCTAGTTCGTTATACGCCATGTTTCAAATGTATGACTCAGGACATGGGTAACACTTTTCTAGCAAGACATAGGTAACACTTTCTGGTTTCTCATCCCCTTAGAACACCTTTGTAGGAGGGCTATGGGGATGCCTTGGAAGGAGAATCAGGTCGTGGATTTAAGATTGGAATTCGTTATAGCGAGCTTTGAGAAAGGAATCAATTTCACTCAACTCTGTGCTGAATACTGCATATCTACCAAGTGTGGATACAAATGGAAAGAAAGGTTTTTAAGTGAAGGAAAGGCGGGGCTTCTAGACAAGAAGAGAACTCCAAAGAACTCGCCCAAGAAAACTCCTGAAGATGTTGTTCTGGAACTCATTAAGCTCAAGAATCAGAAAAAGTTCTGGGGATCAAAGAAGATCCTAGAACTTTACAAGAGAAAATTTCCGGATGTAAAGCCTCCGGACAAATCTACTCTTGATCGTATCTTCCAAAAAGCAGGACTTACTTTGCCTAAGAAGAAAAAGAGAGTCAAACACTTCGGAGAAAGAATCTCGCTTCCAGAAAAGTCCACTCACTCTAACCACATTTGGACTGTTGACTTCAAAGGATGGTGGTATACTGCTGAGTCGGAAAAGGTTAATCCTCTCACTGTTAGAGATGATTTCTCAAAATACATTCTCTCTATCAAGACTCTGAGCAAAGGCGATATTCCCTCCGTTAAAGCCGAATTCACTAGGTTATTTAAGATCTATGGTCTTCCTGAGATCATTCGTTCCGACAACGGACCACCTTTTGCTTCTATGCAGTCTCTTCTCGGTCTCACTAAGCTTTCTGTTTGGTGGCTCTCTTTAGGTATCAAACTCGATCGAATTGAACCAGGGAAACCTTACCAGAATGGTGCTCATGAGCGTATGCACAAGGACATGGCTCGAGAACTAGAGCATGAGATTGTGGGAAACATTACTCTTCATCAAAAGTTATTCGATAAATGGAGAATTGAATTCAATAGAGAAAGACCTCATGAGTCTCTCGACATGAAAACGCCTGAACAAATCTACGTTAAATCGGAAATAAAATTCGATCCTAATGCTGATCTTCTACTCGCCTATCCTTTTGGATTCAAGCAGAGACATGTCAATGACAGAGGTTATATCAATTGGCATGGACATCTCATTATGGTTGGTAATCCTTTCAATGGGTTCAATGTCGGGATCAAGAAAGAGGGAGATACCTACTCCATATGGTTTGCAAAAAATAAGTTAGGTATCATCGACAATGATTTCTTCTTGCTTATTTCTGACCCTGATTCATACAAAGTTATAATTTTTTATAAAGACTTTTTAAATTGGTATTAATTTATGAAAATCAATGATTTCAATATCAGAACAGCCAGATTAAATGATCTTATAAATATGCAGACTTTATTTGTTGATTCAATTAAATCAATTTGCAAAAAAGATTATAACCCCGAACAAATAAATGCGTGGATATCAGGGGTCGAAAACTCTGAGAAGTGGATTGATATTATCCAGAGACAGTACACAATTGTAGCGGAAACAAACGACATTCTACTAGGATTTGCTACTTTAGCTAATCATAACTATTTTGATTTACTTTATGTTAATAGCGAATTTCAAAATTTAGGTATTGCTAAGGCATTGTTTGCCGATATTTTACAGAAGGCTCTCAAAGAAAAACAGAAAGTTTTGGATTCGGATGTAAGTATTACTGCTCTTCCTTTCTTTCAGAAATTTGGTTTCAAAATAATCTCAGAACAAAGAAACTATCGAAAAGGAATTGTATTGATAAATTACAAAATGCAAAAGAATCTATACAATCTCGATTAAAATAATTTTCTAAATTCTTGCATAAAGCACACAACTTCGGCTGACATGGGACTCTCGGGATTTCCGCACTTGCTCGGCTTAAAGGCACATTGTCCTCCGTCACGTTTCTTCCTGCGCAAAGAAGACACGTCGGTAAGCCTAGTTTGTTATACGTAACTTTTTTAAAATTTTCTGAGTAAATAAAATTCCTAATTTACCTACTTAACGATAAAAAAGAAGGAATACTTATATGGATGATTTTGTCGAAACTCACAATACTTGGAATGAAATTGCCGATTTATATGAGGAAAAATTTATGAATTTTCCTCTCTATAATGAAACATATGATTTCTTTTGTGACAATTTAGAAATAAACTCTTCAATTCTAGAACTAGGATGCGGTCCGGGAAATATCACTAGGCACATTTCCAACAAAAGAAAGGATTTGATTATTGAAGGAACAGATATTTCTCAGAACATGATTGATTTAGCGAGGAAAAACAATCCGTCTGTTAAGTTTACTGTGTCTGATATTAGAAAATTTAATTCATTTGAAAATAAATATAGAGGAATTATCTCAGGTTTTTGTTTACCTTATTTGTCAATTTCAGAAATCAATTCCCTAATCCCAAAACTGAATCAATCATTAGAAACAGATGGAATTCTATATCTCAGCTTCGTCGATGGTAATCCAAATAATTCTGGGATAAAAAAAGGAAAAGATAATAGAATACTTTATTTTTTCTATCATGACATGGAAGAAATATCCAATCTTCTCAGCGAAAACAACTTTCGAATTAAGAAAGTTTATAAATTGGATTATAAAAATAATGAAAATAGCATAGAAAAGCATATTGTAATTATTTCCAATAAATTACAATCGTCAAATGTATGAAAAAGCTGCGTGTAACTTAGGCTGACACGCTACTTCGTCTTTCCTAGTTCGTTATGTGCAATAGCCAAAAAAAATGAAATTAATATTATTACTTATAATTATTTTGCCAAATATTGTGTCTTGTATGACGATGCACTTGAATTATACATTATATCCGAAAACTATTCGGGAAGTTTACACGGTAAAATCAATCAATGGTTTGACGGAAGTCGACAAAAATACCCTGAAATTTAATTTTCCAAATCAGAATCCAGACATTGATTATGCAAATTGTTTTTATATCCCTACGGGTAGTTTCAAATATTGCGATGAAAATGAAAAAAAATCAAATAAACAACTTCTGATGATCAACGAAGAGGATTTCTACATCAATAAAAAGAAAGGATTCATATATTTTGACAGTGACATTGCTTTTGTTAGCTCGAAAATGAAACATAATCTTTATAAAGACAGTAAGGGACAATTTGGATTACCTAAATCAATTGATATTTCCGAAGATGGTTTATCTCGATTTATTACCTATAATAAGCCGAGAATTGATCTAGATGAGGTCTGCTACCATGAAACATTTAATCCAGAAACCAACTCATTTAACTTCAAAGATGATTGTTCCCGAGTTAAAATAAAAATTAAAACTCATCGTTTGCAAAAAATAAAAATTAAAAAATCTATATACTTGAATCTACAAATGAATGGTAAATATTTCAAAATGACGTATATTTCACCAAGTGAAAATAAGTCTCTTTGGATATTATTAGACAGTATTGAAGGAAAATATAAGGAATATCCAAGTAGATTCTTATATTTACTTTATCCAGCCACTTTATTGTTTGATATTTTGACTTTCCCGATACAAATTTTTGTTGTTCCTTTTGGAAAAACTGCACTAGGTTAAATATATTTGGCTACTTCGTCTTTCCTAGTTCGTTATGCGTAAATTTTTTAAAAATTGAATCTACATTGTTAAATAATTTATGCATTTTCGTATAACATCATCTCATGCGCTCCGCTTGCGCCTCAGTTGTTCGTAGCGTTTTTGAAACTCTTCGTTGGGTGTACGCTCGTGACCGGGTAGTTGCAATTCAGGAAGTAACCCTTGCACAAAATACATATCGATCTGCCCTTTGTTTTTTGCGGGAATCGCACCGCGATATTCACAATGAAAGAAATCCTTTATTAACTCATAGGTCACACCAGAAATGTTAATCTTCCCTGACACACCAGAGGATTCGCAGCGGCTTGCTGTGTTTACCGTATCGCTCCAGACATCATAAGAGAACTTCCTTTCTCCAATAACCCCAGCCACGAGATCACCAGAATGAATTCCCAGCCGAAGTTGCCAATAAGGAAGATTCTGGGCTTCCTTGATTTCTTTCATTTGATTCATGAAGGATTGAATTTCAAGGGCGGCCATTACACAATCCACGGCGTGGGTGAAATTGCTCTGAGGAATTCCCCCCGCAAACATATAGCTGTCTCCGATTGTCTTTAATTTCTCAAGGTTGTGACGATCCATTAAGCTATCAAAATACGAAAAACATCGATCTAGCTCTGCTACTAGTTCTTCTGGCTGAAGCGTTTCAGCGATTTTAGTGAAGCCTTCGAAATCCGTAAAACATACCGTAGTGGAAGAGAAATGGCGTGGTCTACTAAAACCTTGCAATTTTAGTTCGTTGGCTACAACTCGGGGAAGGATATTCATGAGCAGCTTTTCTGACTTCGCATGCTCGGCCGAGAGCTTGTCTTCGGCACGATTCACAGCCTTTACGAACTGGTAAGTGAGAAGAACAAAAATCGCAATGACGAGTGTAAGCGGTGGCATCAAAAAGTCTGCAGCTACCGTTAATTTAGCCGGACCAAAAATTCCAGGCTTTCCGAGCACCCGATAATAGAATTGAAAAAATAAGAAAAGCCCCATAGGCAGTAAAACAAAGCTCCAACGAGTTAGGGCAAGTCGACGCGGAAGCATCACAAACGGCAGCATTCCAAGAATCAAGAATACCAAGGGTGCTGGGTCATCCGCTTGGAGTATAGAGATGATTGTTATGTGAACAATCGCGGCCACTAAGGTAACGATGGCCGCCACCGCAAACTGCCGCTTGATTAATAAGTAGCGAGCAATAAAAAGAGGTAATACTAGTGGAAAATACGTAGCGTACGTGAATGGATGCGCTTCTGGCGGTTCGGTAAAATATGTTGGCACGATTAGAAGTGTAGGAAGGGAAAACATGATGATTTGGACCCAAGAGGTCGTGCGAACGGATCGGGCGTCTTGCTCGGTTAAACCTTTGGTGGCGCCGGTAACTTTAACCCAACTCATAAATTTTTGGTATCGAGTCATTGGATGAGTACATTCTGTTCAATTTACTATGGCAAGCGAATTTCCTGGCACCTGGGCCTTGATGCCCCTTCTCGAAGTCGCTATTACTTCAGACGACAAGCAGCAAATAAATGCATCTCAGAATATGGGTAACGGAAAAAAATAGACCATCAGGTATGAAAAATTGCTAAATTTGTTTCAATCCATATAGATACGAAACTAATTTTAAATTATTGAGAGGACTAAAGTATTCCAATACGATGATTGGTTTTGGAAAAAATCAACATTTTCATTTTGAAAATAGAACTTCTTTATGAATAAATATTTTTTAGATACGAATATATCTTAAGATAATATTTATCAGAAGCCTGGGATAGTTTGAAAAAAATTAAGAAAACTTTAGATGATATTGTTGCCTATTCATTCACCAAACATGAAATAAAATACATAGCATAAAGAAGTTAAAATTCAGAAAAAACGTCATCCATCTTGTATCGTTTCATATTTAACGATATCCAGGAATCATCTTCTGTCATAAAATTAAACTTAGGAGACAAAGTATGAAATTATACGGCGATACAAATTCTGGAAATTGTTACAAAGTATTATTGGTAGGAAGGATTCTAAATATAAAAATTGATCTCATTCCAATCGATATCTTAAAAGGAGAAACCAAAACTCCCGAATTCTTAGAAAAAAATCCAAATGGAAAAATTCCACTATTAGAATTGGATGATGGTAGATATTTATCAGAATCGAACGCGATTATAAACTTTTTAGCCGAAGATTCCTATCTCATTCCGAAAAATTCCTATGAGAGACACAAAGTATTGCAATGGCAATTTTTTGAACAGTATAGCCATGAACCATTTATTGCAGTGGCGAGGTTCATCCGAAAATACCTAGGTATGCCTGAAGATAAAAAAAATGAGTTCGAAAGCAAACAATTAGGTGGCAACAATGCTTTGGCTGTTTTGGAAAAACAACTTGGAAAGACTAGTTATCTGATTGGTGAAACGTTTACAACTGCAGATATTTCCCTATACGCTTACACGCATGTGGCAGAAGAAGGTGGATTTAAATTAGATTTATACCCAAATGTCAAAGAATGGTTAAAAAGAATTGAAAAAATTTCAGGGGGGTTCAATATGTTATGACATTTTTTTACCGATGGGTGCTTTCATCCTAGCCGGTGGATCAAAAAAAGAGGAACAAATGAAACGCAGTTTACCTATCCTTTACCTAATTTTTGGACTGACATTCCTAAATTGTCAAAAAGGCAATCAGGAATTAACAAATAAAAATCAAAATATGATTTCAATTGTCGAAATACCAACAGCCAATTTTGACCGAGCGGTTGTATTTTATGAAAAACTTCTAGATATCAAAATTGAAAAAATGGATATGGAAGGCACACGTATGGGCATCTTACCCAACCAAAAAAATACGGTTAATGTGGTTCTCGTGAAAGCAGACGATTACATACCATCACAAAAAGGAACGCTTGTTTATCTAAACGCAGGCGATGATTTGCAGGTTTTGTTAGACAAGGTCGAGTTAAATGGAGGGAAGATCTTGACAAAAAAAACAGCCATCAGTCCAGAAATGGGATTTTTTGCGATTTTTCTCGATGCGGAAGGAAACAAAATCGGGTTACATTCAAACAACTAAACAAACCGAAGGTGGGATTCCTAAATAAACTATTTTATTTAGGGGTTTCGCTTTTATAAATTACTTAGAATTTATTTCCTCTTGGATCAATCTTGCCCCAGCCCGAAAGGTAATGTAACTCCAGATCCAGCTAACAAGTGTACTGACTTTATTTTTAAATCCAACTTGGTAAATCAAGTGGACAAACAACCAACCAAGCCAACCAAAAAATCCACTCATACGTATAACTGAAAATTCTGCTACGGCATCGGTTCTTCCAATCGTGGCCATATTGCCTTTATCAAAATATTCGAAAGTTTTTACTTTATCTAAATTTACATCCTTTAGCAGTAAAGAAGCCACAAACCTACCTTGTTGCATCGCGACAGGAGATACACCTGGAAGAGGTCGCGAAAGCCCATGCGAAAAATTTGCTGCATCGCCAATGACAAAAATATTTGGTTTCTCTTTTATTCGACAATATCCATCCACAATGAGTCGACCCGCTTTGTCTTTTTCGAAGGGCAGTTCACGTGTAATACTTGCCGCCTCTACTCCCGCCGCCCAAATTACAGTTTTAGATTTAATTTTTCTATCAGCTAAGGTGATTCCTTCTGCATCTATTGATTTTACTGGAGAGTTAAGCAGAATTTCTACACCCCTTTCTTCTAACTTCAATTTGGTGAAATCACTTAGGCTAGTATGAAAACTGGAAAGAAGCCTCGGACCTGCTTCAATGAGTGTTACTTTTGTTTTTGCCGAATCGATGATTCTAAAATCTTTTCGTATGATATTATGAGAAAGTTCTGCAATTGATCCTGCGAGTTCTACTCCTGTAGGACCACCGCCAATAATTACGTAATTTAACAATTGTTCAATTGTACTTGGGTCTCCAGATAGTTCGGCCTCTTCAAAGGAAAGTAGAATTTGTTTTCGAATCGATAGAGCATCCTTTAAATTTTTAAGTCCAAAGGTGTATTTTTTCCATTCCTCGTTTCCAAAATAACTCGTTTTTGCTCCTGTAGCTAAAACTAAGTAGTCATATTTTTCTTTTTTATCAGCAAAAGAAACTTCGTTTGTTTGGACATCGATTTTATGAACTTCTGCCATATAGAGTTTCACATTCGAATATTTAGTTGTGATCGATCTGGTGGGAATGGCAATATCAGCAGGTGAGAGCACGGCAGTAGCAACTTGATACAACAAGGGCTGAAACAAATGGTGGTTTGTTTTATCCACCACTACGACATCGAAGTCTTTATGATTGGCGAGAGTTTTGATTACTTGGAGTCCGCCAAATCCTGCACCAATCACCACTACTTTTTTCTTCAATTTCATCGCTTACCTTCTCTTCCTTAGATTGAAACGGAACAAGGAAAAGCAGGAAAAAAGATATATCTTCGTATTCATTCTAAAAAAGCAGAACAGATTCTGCTTTTTCTTAGATGGAAGCTGCCAAACGTGTTCCCTGGTCGATCGCTCTCTTGGCATCCAACTCAGATGCAAGGTCAGCTCCTCCAATTAAATGAACAATCATACCTTTTGCTAACAACGGATCTAACAACTCTCTTCTTGAGTCCTGGCCAGCACAAACTACGATAGTATCTGCAGGAATTTTTTTCTCTACACCTTTTACGGAAATTGTGATTCCCTCGGAATCAATTGATTTGTATTCAACACCGGAAATTTGATCTACCTTTCTATCTTCCAAAGAAGTTTTATGAATCCATCCTGTGGTTTTGCCAAGGGTAGCTCCAAACTTACTATTTGACCGTTTTAGCATAGTTATGTGCCTATCAGATTTCATTTCTACTTTTGTAGAGAGGCCACCGTTTTTTCCAATCGCCGTGTCGATGCCCCACTCTTTTAAATAATTTTCTTTTGTAAATGAATGACCTGCATCGGAAAGATAAATACTAACATCGTAACCGATCCCACCTGCTCCAATCACAACAACTTTTTTACCCGCAGCTTTTCCGTGAAGTACTAAGTCCACATAACTGATCACATTTGATGATTCGATACCTGGAATCGCTGGTTTTCTTGGTACGACCCCCGTTGCCAAAACTATCTCGTCAAAATTTTCCTTTAGCAAATCTTCAGAACTTACTTTTTTACCCAAATTGACTTTCACACCAGTTCGTTTTAATTTATGGGAAAAAAATCGAATGGTTTCATTGAACTCTTCTTTACCAGGAATTCTCCTCGCAATGTTCAGCTGACCACCTAATTCGGTTCCAGCGTCAAATAGAACTACTTCATGACCACGTTCACCAAGCGTTGTCGCACAAGACAAACCACCAGGACCTGCACCAACCACTGCAATCTTTTTTTTCTTCTGAGTAGGAGTGATTACCAGTTCTGTTTCATGACAGGCTCTAGGATTTACAAGACAACTTGCCGTTTTTCCGACAAATATATGATCCAAACAAGCTTGATTGCAAGCAATGCAGGTATTGATTTCTTCTGGTTTACCCGCCATCGCTTTGTTTACAAATTCGGAATCAGCGAGAAAAGGCCTAGCCATTGATACCATGTCGGCGTCACCACGTGCAAGCACCTGTTCAGCGATTTCTGGCGTATTGATTCGGTTAGATGTGATTAGAGGAATGTTTACATGTCCTTTGACCTTTGCCGTCACCCAGGTGAACGCAGCTCTTGGCACCATCATGGCAATTGTCGGAATCCTTGCTTCATGCCAACCGATTCCAGTATTGATGATCGTAGCACCAGCCTTTTCAACTTCTTTCGCTAACATCAACACTTCTTCCAGGTTTCCGCCCTCATCCACTAAGTCTAACATAGACAGACGATAGATAATAATAAAATCTGGCCCTACTTTTTTTCGAACGGCTTTTATAATTTCTAATGGAAATCGAATCCGATTTTCAAAGCTTCCCCCCCAATCATCTTCTCGGTTGTTTGTACGGCGCGCTATAAACTGATTGATCAGATAACCTTCGCTACCCATAATTTCAACACCATCATATCCAGCGTCTCTCGCCAAACTAGCGCATATCGCAAATTCATCGATCGTCTTTAGGATTTCCTCATGTGTGAGAGGATGAGGTTTAAACATATTGATCGGTGCCCGAAGGATAGAAGGTCCAACAATTTTATCGTGGTATCCATATCTTCCTGTATGTAAAATTTGCATGGCAATTTTTCCACCTTCTCGGTGTACAGCTTCCGTTACAACCTTATGGTGTTTTGCTTCTTCAGAAGTATCCATCACACTTCCACCTTTAGCAACGCGTCCTGCTTCGCTAGGTGCAATGCCACCTGTTACAATCAAAGCACAACCACCCTTGGCACGTTCTGCGTAGAAGGCAGCCATACGTTCGTAACCGTTTTCTGCTTCTTCTAATCCAGTGTGCATAGAGCCCATTAAGGTTCTGTTTTTTAGTGTAGTAAAACCTAAGTCGAGAGGTGAAAGTAAGTGCGGATAAGAATTCATTCCTCAAATACTAAAAATCCATGTATTTTGGCAAGAATAAGATAGTGCCACAAATATCACGGATTTCAAATTGTTCTACTTACTTTTTTATATTCAATCCATTGGTAAATTTTTAATGGGAAAAATAAGAAACGATCAATGAACATACTGATTCTAAAAATTAACGAAGGATAGACGGTATTCTTATCCGATCTGATTCCCTTGATTATTTTTTTTGCCACTTTTTCAGCCGTTTGGCTTGGGAATGGAACAGGTACTTTTTTTCCGGCAGCGTCAAAAAACTGGGTTCTCGTTGCAATTGGATACACGATCATCAACCGATTTCCTTTCTTCATCTCATATCGATAAGCTTCCATAAACGAATCCACGGCCGATTTTGTAGAGGAATAAATCGCATAACCTGGCAACGGAAGATGGCTCATCGCTGAGGCAGTAACTATAAAAAGAAACGGATCTTTCCTTTTTATATTTAGTTCTACAACTGTGAACATAGGAGAATAAACATTGGTTCTATATATGCGGTCGATCCTTCCCCAATCGGCTTCTTTGATTTTTTCATAATAAGCAAACCCTGCATTGGCAAAAAAAATATCAATGCCACCAATGTATCTATCTGCCTCACTGATGAGGTTCCGTATGTTCACATCAAGCGATACATCACACCTAACGGGAACGATATTATCTTTAACGTGAATTTCTTTATGATTTAAATCTGCGGCAAGAATTTTTACGCCCTTTATGTTAGAGAGCATTTCTAAGGTAGATTTGCCGATTCCGGAGGCAGCGCCTGTGATGACGATTCGCTTATTTTCTAATTCCATATATAGAACTTTATCATTCTTATCACGAACGAAATGAAAATAAAAAATACTTTCCCCTTGACACTTTTTTTGAATTCTTTAGGAACAAGCTGTGAATAAACGAATCCTACTCCTATCTGTTCTTTTACTCGCAGGCGTCTCCTATGCTACGAGTATCAGATATTTTAAGAACCAACCGTTTGAATCAAAAATGGTAGATGAAAACTCAAGGTGGCTGATTCAGAATCCCATAGATTTGGATCTGGACGGAGAAACCATTTATAGCCTTGGTTACCATCCAGATGGAAAATCGATTCTCGTTGGAACTTCCGATTTCAATTTGTTTCGAATACGCACAGAAGATGGCGCGAAAATTTGGAAATCGCCAGCCAAGATGATGTTCCAAAAAGAGTTCGATGGTCCAGAAATTTTTGATGTCTCTCTTGACGGAAAAACATTTCTTTCCTTTGACCAAACAAACCGAGAAATACAATCTTCAGAAAGATTCTTAGTCGTTAGATCTGCAGAAAATGGTAAAATCCTTAAAAGATTCCCAGTTGAAAATTCTACATTCCATAGTATAACTGCTGCTATAGATTACAGGTATCCTGGACCAGAAGAAGAAAAAAGAAGAATCGAATCCGAATTAGGTTTTAATTGGATTTTAACGATCGACAAAGCTGTATTTATCGAAGGCGGCAAAAAGATTCTTGCGACTTATAAACACAATATGGACGGGCCGAATTTTTATGATCGAAAATTCATATTCTATGAAACAACTAGTAGCAAAAAACTAAACGAATACCAAATCATCTCAGATCCGGCTACGGCAAATTGGGACCAACCTGCAGGTTTCGAAATTGCCCATTTCAATCTACCGTTCGTATACTCGGAAAAGAGAAAAGCAATCATATATGGTAATTCTCATGGGCGCGTGATTTTGGTAAATGAAACTACGCTTCAAAAAAACAAACAGGCCCCTCTTGTGGAAAATAAATTTGTTGGCGAGATACTTTTTATACCAAAAAGTGATTCGGACGAATTAGAGACTAAGGATCGGCAGTCCATTCGTAGCCTAACACTCTCACCAGACGGAAGGTACCTTTTTTTGTCTGCCGGTTATGAACAAGGTTTCATCCAATTTCACGTAATCGATTTAGATTTAAAAAAAGAAATCTACAAATCAAGTAAGGCCGAATTAGGTGAGATGAAATCCCCATCAAATCAATATTTGGTGGCATCGGGATACAAATCATCTAATGACTTTTTTCTCTTAGATAGTCAAGAAGGTAAAATCCTATTCTCTAGTGAGCTCTCGGATCCACCCATAGGCGTCAGAACTTTTTCTATAAATCCGAAATGGAAAGAAATACTCCTGCTCTCCGGAGCAAACAAAGTCACTTTCATCCGACCAGCCGGAAATATGAATGTTTGGTAAATGATGCGTTTGCTAATTTTCGCATTACTCTTTGTTCTCCAGTGTACTACCATTGGATTTCACGAGAATTCGGTTCGTTCATCTATGGATTTTGGAGTACAACAGGAATTTAAGGTTTGCACCTACAAAGAAGAAGGCATTGATGAAGAGGAAATTTCTTCTCTCTTCCAATATTGGAATGAAGAATTATCCTGGTATTCTTTAAAAGCAATCCATGTAGACAAAGGTTATCTGGAGCGTCCAGGGTTTACGGGATTTGACATCTTAAATTATTTATACACCCTTCCTTTAACAGAAGGATGTGACCGAATACTTTATCTCAAAGGCCGACAGTGGAAAGACATTCTCTATGAATTTTTTACATTGGGTATCTTTGCTGGCATTGGGATAAAACTCGAAATGCAAGGCGCCGTAGAAACAAATACAAATACGAGGGGATATATCAAAGCCAAGTATATCTCCACCTTACAAATATTATTTACAAGTCCCAAATCGACGCTTGTCCATGAAGGATATCATCTACTCGGATGTGGGCATCAACTTTTTATGCAAGAATGTTACGAAGATATACAGAAAGTAAAATCAGCCGCCAAATATACACAAGGTGACCAAAATTTTTTTCCAAGTAAAACCAAAAGTGGAAATGTATTCAAAAACCGTTTCCAAGTAAATCAGGTTTTCGGAATGAGTAGCGAAACTAATCCTTAAAAGATATTTTCGTCAGCCTTATTATTTTAGAGAACAATACAATTTCTAGAAAGTCAAGATTTACAAAAGAAAGTTCATCTGTTTTGCGACTTCTTCTCCAATCGACGGTGAAGATGTAAGTCCTGGGCTTTCAATTCCTAACAAATGAATCCAAGGTTTATCTTTAGGGAACTGATGGATTAGAAAATCCGTAAAGGGTTCTCCATTTTTAAAAAGCCTTGGCCTAAGCCCAACATAACCTTCCGATAAATCTTCCTCTTCGTAAAAATTTGTTATGTTACAGAGTGAATCATAAAAAACTTTTCTACTCGTTTGCATCTGGAAATCATTTTTCCCAAGCGCCCAATTTGAATTTGGACCTGCGTATGCTTCACCGTTTAAGTGAAATGTATAATGAACACCTAAGGCAGTACTATGCGATTCCGGAAGTGGATAAATCAATTTTTCAATTGGTAAAAATGATTTTAATCTATAATATTCTCCTTTATTTGGTCGAATTTGAAATTCTGATGAACCAGCTGCCGTAATTAACTCGTCGGAATGCAGGCCCGCCGCATTCACAAAACCAGAAACTTCCACTTTTTCTTTTGTTCCATCTTGGCTATCAATTAATATGATCGATCCATTTTCAATGATACATCGTTTGCCTTTCAGAAATATGACACCGTTTGTTTCACATACATCCCAAAGTTTTTTTAAGTATTCTGGTACGGACACCACTCCAGTTTTCGCAATATGTAAGGCCATCTTTCCTTTTAAAAATGGATATTTTTGTTCTAAATTTTCAATAAAACTAACGCCTGATACTCCATTTGTTTTTGCTTTATTCGCCAAGCTATAAAGCTTTTCTATTTTTTGATCCGTGTCTCCTGAACTTCCGATCGTTATAATTTTTCCACAAAGGGAAAAGTTTAATTTTTGATCTTTCAAGAATTCCAAGGTTAAGTCATAACCTCGCAAACAATGTTTGAGCTTTTCAGAATTAGGTGGATAATAAATCCCTGAATGAAGTACACCCGAATTTCTTCCGCTGATTCCGTCTCCTCGATGGAGCGCAAAGTCGCAGACAACAATGTCTTCATTTGTACTTTTACTTAAATGGTAGGCGACCCAAGAACCAACAATACCAGATCCAACTACGAGTATCAAAATCTTATTTCCTTTGAGTTATAACCTATCGCCATTCTGTGTTTTCGGCGACTCTTGTCCAAAGTTTAATAGTTACAGAATTGTAAAAACCCAAAAAGAACTGAAAAATCCACAAAAACAATGATTGCCAATATTTGTGGATTGTACTAAAACATAATTATGCTCACTCAGGAATTGAAAAATAAAGAAATTGAAAAAAGAACAAATCAGATAAAAAATGAAGCGAATTTATTTTATAAAATTTTGGTCCGTCAACCCGAATTTGGAGAAGGTTCCGTTCAATTATTAAAGGATACCTTTTTAAAAAATTTTGAAACCAATTTCTCTAGTTTTGAAAAGGCAGATGAATCCAACTTTCATGAATCCATTTTGAAACTTCTACAAAGTTCTGGAAGATTTCGTGTCAATGATATGAAAGAATTTGTGAACCGAGTTGTGAAGGGATACCAAAAAGAGAACATGTATAGAAAAGATAGGAGAAATCATTTCTCATTGGACATTCTTTTCCAAACCATAGATTTTTTAAGTGCAGGCAAAACGGACGATGCCGCAGAACAAAACTTAGCTTCCAAGCAAGATGATGGACTTACAAACATAGAACGGGAAAACCTCATCTTAAACTACCGTGCCTATAACGCAATGAATGCTAAAATTCTTGCAAACGGAAATTTAAAAGATGCCCTTTTTAAAAAAGACACCATCGTAACCGATGTTGCCATTCTCCACAAAGATTTAACCATCACAGCGCTAGAATTTATGTTTCGAAACATTGTAGCCCAACAACTGTTATCTAAAAAATACAATTGTGATACTTTGATCAATGAATGGGGAAAAGAATATAATTTTGATGATGAAATGAAAACACGTATTCTCGCTTATATCGCAGCGGAAACCCCGCTTCTGAAATTTCGACCGAAATATGCACAGGCAGTCCAAACGATCAAAAATACAGATATTTCAAAATCGGATGTTCTCGATTCTGATTTATTTCTGCTAAGGTCCCTTGCCAATTTTTATACTTCTTGGATCATGCAAGTATCCGAGATGATTGCCGCATGATTTACAGTTAAACTTTTTTTGGATAGGTATATAATGAAGATCCTCCTCGTAACATTTTTGTTTTTTGTTTCTTTTTCAACTCACGCAGATAACTGCGACAACATCAAAGAAGGATTTGATGGCCTTTATTGTTTGCAGAAAGTTTTTTTTGAAGCTGACAAAGAATTAAATGAAGCGTATAAAAAATTAAATACTCTGATTGACCCCAAATTGAAAAAGAAGTTAAAAGAAACTCAGTTGTCTTGGATCAACGAACGAAATACGGAATGTAGCTGGAAAGATGAGCGAGGTTCTTTTGTGAATATGGATTGCGCTAAAAACAAGACTGTCTCACGAACCAATTTTTTGAACGATCGAATCCGCGAATGTAAAAGCACTGGTTGCCAACCAAGTGAGTTTAAATAGAGTGTTTCATTTTTTTGTTTTTATCATCATCCAAGCGTTAGTTGTAATGTATGTTTTCCCTTGGATTCACACTGATTTTAAAGTTCGTGGTGGTGCTATCCAATCTCTTTGGATTGTCATTGGATTTATCGTTTTAAACTGGATCGTTCGTTGGGTTTTTGTGCTCTTTACCTTCGGAATCGGGTGGCTCCTTTATTACGTGAGTCTCGGTCTGCTCGGTCTTGTTGCCAATGCTTTTGTACTCATTCTCATCAGTAGACTTTTCCCCCAAATCCTCTCGGTTCCTAACTTTATGGCTGCTTTTTGGGGCGGACTTTGTTTGGCACTCACAGCATTTATCATGAGAAGATAGATTTTTTGAGAAAATATGAAAATAGGATTTTTAGGATCCGGAAGTATAAGATAGATTCTGATTCGCTCTGACGAAATCCAACATCATTTCTTTAAAAAATCTGCAATGGCTGCTCCCTCTTCGGGAGAGCCGATCACAAATTCACAGCCAATCAAAAACTCTTTGTTAGTCGGTTTAATTGAGTTGACCATCCCTCGAAAAAATTTTCGCCTTCCTTCTTTGTTTACGATATCAAATATCAAAACAGCCTTCATCGAAAAAATCCGAGTCGCAAGTCTTGTGGGTGCATGTAAAAATCGAATCGAAGTAGGAGTAACATCCTCAACTGAACAGACTTCCCTCGATTCTTCAAAAATACCTGACGAATGAACCTCTTTCACGATTGAAGAGACGATCAGTTTAAACGTGTTAAATGAATTTAGATCCAATCTAGTTGTATGCATAGCGTGCACATAGCCAATCATTAAAAAATTTTTATATTTGATCGGCAAACAGATCTCAGATTTGTATTTTTCAAAGTTAGGATTTGATTTCGCAATCGGAAGATAATCTTTGAGAGGAATAAACTCAGGTTTTACAAGTTCGGGTTTTTCATAATTCGGAATAAAAACTGGTTTGTTGTGTGCATTCAAAAGTCGCATACGACTATTTTGGCGTTCATTTACATAAACTTCAAAAAAGTCGAACATGAAGTTTACCTTAGGAGCATTTTTTATGATGAGACCTATCCGATCGTCTGTTAGGGATTTAAAAATATCTGTCTGGCTGATGATATTGGAAACGGTAAAGACAATGTTTTCTTTAACTGCCAATATATCTTTTATATAAATACTGATCGGTTTTAAAATCGAGTTTCCAAATTCATCGACGTCCACTTCTGTAAAGGAAGCAAGAAATAGGTTCTCTTTGCTTTTCATGGTCAGTCGTCTTTCTGTTGTGTTAGAATTTACGCGAGGGCTTCTGACAATCACGGATTCGATTTTATTTTCGATGATTTTTACAGGAATGTCTTCTCCATCGACTTCCATAAATACGGGAGTGATTTTATAAAGCGAGTCAATCAGCTTCTGAATGCTTTTAGGATCCGTGATTTCTTTTTCCATGAGAAATTGTGTGTATTACTCATACGAAAATTTGCCCCAGCGAGCAATCCATATTTCAATTGCCGTTTTGCTTTCTTTGCCCAGGGCTTCTTTCTATGGAGATGGCTTGACAGGACACGCTGAAATTCGATTCTCTACCTAGTAGATGGACGAATACCGTCCGTTACCACCAAATAGACAAGGAAATCCATGAAAGTCCACGAATACCAGGCCAAAGAAATCCTACGTAGACACAATGCCAACGTCCCCTTCGGAAAAATCGTCGAAACAGCGAATGATTGGGAAAAGGCATACAATGAAGTCGTACAAAAATCACCAGTAGTTGTTGTGAAAGCTCAAATTCATGCCGGTGGGCGTGGAAAAGGTGGCGGTGTAAAAGTCACAAAAACGAAAGAAGATGCCAAAGCAGCGATCGATAAGATCCTAGGCATGCAACTCATCACACCGCAAACGGGGCCCGAAGGTAAAAAAGTCCTAAAGGTCTACCTAGAACAAGGGTTAGAAATCGCAAAAGAATATTATTTGTCGATCTTACTTGATCGTGCGTTCCGCAAAACAATCCTCATGGCATCCACAGAAGGTGGTATGGACATTGAAGAAGTAGCACATAATACTCCAGAAAAAATCATCAAAATCCAAATTGATCCAGGGATTGGTGTTCAACCGGCTCAGATCAGAGAACTTGCCTTTGCATTGAACATTCCAGCTGAAGCACAAAAGTCTTTTTCTAGTTTGGTTTCCGCGATCTACAATGCATATATCAAAGAAGATGCAGCCATGTTGGAAATCAATCCACTCATTTTGACAAAACAAAATGAGATCGTTGCAGGTGACTGTAAACTTGATTTGGATGAAAATGCGATGTTCCGTCATCCAGACAATGTTGCCCTCCGAGACGTAACAGAAGAAGACCCTTATGAAGTTAAGGCAAAAGAATTTGACCTAAACTATGTTAAACTTGATGGCAATATCGGATGTATGGTCAATGGCGCAGGTCTTGCGATGGCGACTATGGACATTGTAAAACTTGCCGGAGCAGAACCAGCTAACTTCCTCGATGTGGGCGGTGGAGCAAATCCAGTAACTGTTGAAAATGGCTTTCGTTTGATCCTTTCTGATCCAAATGTAAAGGGAATCTTCGTAAATATCTTTGGTGGAATCGTACGTTGTGACCGTGTTGCTAACGGTGTGATCGAAGCCGCAAAAAAGGTAAACATTCACGTTCCTGTTGTTGTCCGACTTAAAGGTACAAACGCAGAAGAAGGTAAAAAAATCCTGAATGAATCAGGTTTGAATATAGTCGGAGTTGAAGGACTTCGAGATGCAGCGGACAAAATTGTTTCGCTCATTGGTAAGTAGGGAGAAATCATGAGTGTTTTAGTAGACGCTAATACAAAAGTCGTTGTACAAGGGATCACTGGAAAGGAAGGATCTTTCCACGCCACACAGATGTTAGAATACGGCACAAAAGTTGTTGCTGGTGTAACACCTGGAAAAGGAGGACAAACTTGGACTTCCGAAACGGGAAAAACAGTTCCAGTCCGCAATACGATCAAAGATGCAATGAAAGAAGACGGTGCTAATGCAGCGATCATCTTTGTTCCGCCACCATTTGCAGCCGATGCCATTCTGGAAGGTCTTTTTGCTGAGATCCCACTGATTGTCTGTATCACAGAAGGTATTCCCACACATGATATGTTGAAAGTTTACAGCGTTCTTCGAAATTCTAAATCGAAGTTAGTTGGACCTAACTGTCCTGGGGTGATCAACCCTCTTCATAAAGTAAAGATGGGCATCATGCCTGGTTTTATCCACACCCCAGGAAAAATTGGAATCGTTTCACGTTCTGGAACTTTGACGTATGAATCAGTAGCATCCCTGACGGCAGCAGGACTTGGCCAATCCACATGTATCGGGATTGGGGGAGATCCGGTTCCCGGAATGAACCACACCGAAGCAGTGAAGTTATTGAACGAAGACCCAGACACCCAAGGAATCGTGATGATTGGGGAAATCGGTGGAACCTCAGAAGAAGAAGCCGCCGCCTATATCAAAGCTCATTGTAAAAAACCAGTCGTAGGATTTATTGCAGGTCAAACAGCCCCTCCTGGCAAAAGAATGGGACACGCAGGTGCGATCATCTCTGGTGGAATGGGAACAGCAACTTCCAAAATTGCAGCTATGAAAGACGCTGGAATCAGCATCTGCGCGCACATTGGAGAAGTTGGCGAAAAAATGAAAGCAGCGCTCGGAAAATAAGCGCGAATGGATTCGAAGAGGGAGTCATATATAGTAAGTATGGGACAGCGTTCACTGTTGATTATTTCTGTTTTGGCTCTCTCTGGTCTGACTCTGCTTGCTGCAGAAACAGATGGCGGTTTTTCCTTGAACCTGAAAGACGCAGTGAAGTATACGATTGAAAACAACCGGGAAGTGATGCGGGCAAGGTTAGAGCTTGCAAAGGCAGACACTGACCTCATGAAATTTGAGGGTCGTTACAGCTACCGGGCATTTGCCGAAGCAGATCTTCAGCAAAACAAATTTCCGTTTAACCAAAACAATATTTTTACGGGAACCAAAACCCAGACCAATACGTATAGTGCTGGGATTGATCGACTTTTTACTACAGGAACTTATTTTAAACTAGAAGCTAAGTCGACTCGCTTCGACTCGAATGCTTTTGAAGATCCGACGAAAACCCCTGCGGGTTTTGGTGCTCTTGGCCTTCCTCCACTTTATACTGATTCTTTGAACATAACAATAGCGCAAGATCTATGGAAAAATGCATTCGGCAATAAAGAAAGAAACGTAGAAAAAATCTTAGAAAATCAATCCATGATTTTAAAAGACCAACTCGAGGAACAAGTAGCACAAAAAGTAGTCAGTGCGCTTGTGGATTATTGGAATTTTTCGGTTAAAGATTCTAGTCATCAAACCTTCGAACAACTGTTAAATAATACGAAAACCATAAGAGATCTTACTGTTCGAAAACAAGGGCTTGGACTTTCTGAGTCTTTTGAAGTCAACCAATGGAACGCACTTCTCGCCCAGGTGGAAGGTCAGATGGCGCAATCTTTGGCTGAGAAGGATGAGGCCCGAAGAAAATTGATCAGATCTTTGAATCTTCCAGAAGATTCAAAATTTTCAAAAATCACTCCCCTTTCGGATGAATTGCCGAGCGGAATTGATTATGAAAAAGATGTTGCTTATGCATTTGCCAATCGAGCTGACTTTAAAAATATAAAACGTAAAAAAGAAAACGCCGAGCTATCACTTAAAAATGCGAAAAACGATGCTATGCCTACATTAAAGGCAGCTGGCACATATGGTTACCAAGCACAAAATTTAGAAGGACCTAGCGTAAATTATACGAACTCAAGATCAGGAGTTTTTTCTTATAGTTACCCGATTGTCCAAGGTTCCATTGACTTAAGTTATCCTATTGCTGATAAGGGTGTAAAAGCTGGTCTTCGAGATGCAGAAATTCAAAGACGTCAGGTTAATTTAGAAGAAGATGATCTCACCAAATCAGTAGCAGACGACGTACGAACTCGCATTGATGTTCTTAAAGCGTCTTACAAAATGCTCGTAAATGCCAAAAAAACAGAAGAAGAAGCTAAGAAGTATTATAGCGGCGTTGTAAGGTCTTTCCAACAAGGGCGTTTCAATGCACTCACAGTCAAAAATGCACTCGACACATTGGTTCAAGATCAACTTGCACTGGTTAGAGCAAGAGTCGATTACAACATCAACCTTCACAGATATTATGTTTCGAAAAATGCATTATTCGAAGAATATGGTGTCGATCGGAATAAACTTCTACCCGAAGACTTTCAAAAGTAAAATCATAGGATTAATCTTGTGATCCGATCTCGAGTATTTTTAGCTTTCAGTTTTATCGTCGCCCTAATTTCTCTCGTTTTTTTTCTGTTTGTTGATCTTCGAGACCCTGAAGACAGAGCTTACGTTTATTTCCAAGAATCCAATTATGAAAAAGTATTAAATCTCTCCAAAGATATAAAAAAAAATCCGTCTGAACTTGGTTATTCGTTACTTTCAATGGCAGTCTCGAGTCTAGAAAAAAAAGCGAACGATTCAAAATTTGGAGAACAAACACTAAAATTTCTAAAAGAAAAACATCCTGAAATTAAAATAGCTGAATGGGAAACCACTCTTGGAACTTATTACCATTTGGAAGATCCATATCTTGTTCTTCTAAAAAAACATAGTATACATTACAAAAAAGCCCTTATCGCCAAAATCTCAAGTTTTCAAAAACCTATTCCCAAAGACAAGGTAAGCCATTTTCTCATTCAACTTAGTTTGGAAGATCCTAGAGGATTGGAAACTAGTTACAGCCAGGCCCTCGCCAACCTATTGCGATTCCCCCTAGAACCGATTGGAGAATTGGAATCAAGTTTTCTTTTTCAAACATTAAACTATCTTTCAAACACCAGCTTATCTTTGTTTTACGAAAATCATTTTTCTGTTACGGGTTCGAATGTAAATTTAAGAAGTGGGCCAGGAAAAGAAAACAAAGAAGTTGGTAAAGTTAGTGCACCAGACATCACTTTTTGTTTTGAAAAAGATAGCCATGAGGAAACAGTTTCTGGAAAAGCAGGCAACTTTATACAATGTTTTTATCCTCATTTACTAAAATCAGCCTGGATCTTCTCAGGATTTTTGCAGAAATCGTCTCCGAATGAAGCTGTTCTCAAAGATTTTGAAGAGAGATTTAAATCTAACGAATCAATTCAAAGAATTGACTTTGTTAGTTGGCTTGGCCCGAATATTCCACCTGGGTATTACGGTACATATATCCCACGGGATAGATTTGAGGATTCCGGTGAAATTGGATTCCCACTTTTTAAAAACAAAGCCAAAAATTATCGAAAAATATGCAAAAAATTTTCAGGAGAAAAATCCTACTTCGAGTTTTCGTATCTACCCACGGATTCAAAGGAGCCGGTCCCTTTCTTGGAGATTTTACTTGTTTATGAGGGCAAAGGCCATGTAGTTTATTCCTTTGAGTCCGATAAAGAATCAATTTGGATCAATCGGAATCGATATATCCTAGACCAGGGAGATAAAAGGCAAAATTTGTCCTTAAACATAATTTCTCATGACAAAGAAAGGTTCGTTGCCAGTTTAAAGGATACAAATATAATCCTTCAACAAAACCTAAAATCTGAACCGATCGAAATGAATGAATACCTCATCGGGAAAACTCATTGGGAATTTTGTTTGCCATTGGCTATGGAGCCATCGAAAGAGAAAGTATTACTTTTTGAAATCAATTCTGGTAAAAATTAACTAACGGAGGATATATGGCAACCTACGATTATTCTTGTAAAACATGTGGAAAACAATTTGAGCATGTTCAGTCGATGAAAGATGATGCTCTTACTGAATGTCTTTGCGGAAAAAAAGGGAAAGTAGAACGAATGATTACGGGAACGGCAGGGATCATCTTCAAGGGAACTGGATTTTACGTAACCGATTACAAAAAAGATAGCGCCAAAGGGGAATCTTCCTCCCTTCCGCCAGTAGCTCCTAAAACAGACACTCCCGCTCCAACTAACACAACTGCAACGCCGAGCACTGATACTTAAATGGGCCGACTCGGGATCATCGCTGGTGGTGGGGAGCTTCCTCATATTGGTATGAAGGAAGCTCTTGCGAGTGGTGAGGATCCTTTATTTTTAGGACTAAAAGAATCTGACTTTTTGCCCCGTGAACATGGGAATCGAACAATCCCCGTTCACATTACACAGGTAGGCAAAATTATGAAGATCATCAAACAAGAAAAACTGGGACGAATCTTGATGCTTGGAAAAGTAAGAAAAGATCTTCTTTTCCAGGGATTAAAATTTGATCTTAAAGCCCTTTCGATCCTCGCAAAAACTATCAACCGAAATGATTACCCGATCTTTTTAGCAATCGCAGATGAATTTGAGAGTATCGGCGTAAAAGTAATATCACAAAAAATTTATCTTCAGTCCTTAATACTTTCAGAAGGCAGATACACTCCGAAAAAATTTCACAAAGACGAATTGAAAGATATTCATTTTGGTATGGGTTACGCCGAGAAGATGGCTGATATGGATGTGGGTCAGATGGTAGTCGTTTGTGATGAAAGTATCATCGCTGTTGAGGCTGTGGAGGGAACAGATGAAACCATTCGACGAGGCGGATTATATACCAAAAAAAAAGGGACTGCAGTAGTTTGTAAGTCCGCCAAATCGAAACAAGACGAAAGATTCGATCTCCCAACTATCGGTTTACATACCTTAGTTACCATGAAAGAAAGTGGCTGCAAAACTCTTTGTATTCGAGAGGGGGAAACTCTCGTCGTTAACCCACAAGAAGTCATAGATTACGCATCCAAAAATAAAATAAATTTTGCTGTTTATGGTCCAAACGGAATAAGAGGTCTAAGTGGTAGCCAAAAAAAAATCACAAAAGTTATCATCTAACAAACATCAGTCCGTTCTCGTGTTAACGGGCGAACACTCTGGCGATTTGCTTGGAGGTGATCTTTTATCTGAATTAAAACACCTTCGACCAGAACTAACCTACTACGGTGTTGGCGGAGATAATATGATTGCCCAAGGATTTGAATCCTTAGAGGAATTAGAAAAATTAGCCGTTATCGGATTTTCAGAAGCGATTAAAAAATACAGTTTTTTAAAGAAATTATTATTTCGAATTGTCGAAGAAGCCAAAGAAAGAAATACAAAGTTTGCTGTCCTTATCGATTATCCAGGATTTAATCTAAGGCTCGCTAAAGAACTAAAGGCAATTGGTATTCCGTCCATATTTTACGTCTCACCCCAAATTTGGGCATGGAAATTCAAACGGATTTTTTACATCAAAGAACACATTGCACTGATGTTGACCTTGTTTCGTTTTGAAGAAAATATTTACAAAGAATACGGTGTGAACGCTAAATTTGTAGGACACCCGATCACCAAACGTATACCAGAGAAACTAAAAAAAGAGTCAGCACTCCCGCAAGGTTTACCAGAAATGGGAGATGGTTTTGTCATCGGTTTACTCCCAGGATCTCGAAATGGAGAGATTGGGAAGTTACTTGGGCCTATCCTCGGAACTGCTAAATTGTTACACGATCACTTTAAATCTAAAAAAAAGGAGATTATTTTTTTACTTCCGAATATCAATAAAGGTAGAGAAAAGTTTATATTATCAAACATCGAAGAATTAAAAAAGTCAGCTCCGGATATAAAAATTCATTATCTTTGGGATAGCTCGCTTCGAGTTATGAGCGCCAGTGATCTACTGTTGATAGCCTCAGGCACCGCAACCTTGGAAGGTTTATTTTTTGAAAAACCTATGGTAATTCTTTATAAGGTGAGTTTATTTACCTATTTGATTGGATCACTTCTCATCAAATCCAAGTATATAGGCCTTGCCAATATACTTTCAGGAACAGAAGTTTGCCGAGAAATTACCCAAAATGAAGCAAAACCAAAGTACATTTTTAAGGAGGCCTTGGAGATTTTAGAAAATAAAAAATATCGAAATAAAATAATAAAAATACTTCAGGAGACCAAGGAACGTGAGTTAGGTACTTTAAACGGAGCTAGACTCGCTGCAAAAGAAATCTCTCATTTTTATGGCGAATTATGACGCGTTAGTCGGATCACTCTATCTTCCCAAGTCCCTACCCAAGTATGTGATTTGATTTCAGCAAATAGAAAATAACCTACTGCATTTTCGCGATCTTCTTTTTTGATCCTCAGTCCAATCGAGTCCATTTCCAAATCGTAGGTATCATTTCCAAAAGTTGCCTTCTTATTTTCCATATCTATAAAAATAGGAAGATTCGATTTCATTCCTGGCAATTCTGTTTCCAATCCTTGTATTTGCCATTTACCTGAAAAAGAAGGTAAATCCTTTAAATCAGGAGGAATATCTGCAGGTCCCTTGTTTTCAGTGCAACCACTAACAAGCGTGAGAAGCATCATTACCGATAAAGCCAATCTATATATAGAAACAGAATTTATTTTACAATACATCTTTTGTTTTCTTCCTCAGAAAATGTCCAACTACCTCGGTTTTCACCAATGAGCCCGTAAACAGAGTAAACATAGAGACCTGTTTTATTTTGCGCATAACCACTTAGATCCATACTTGCAGATGTCAATCGTAGGTTTCGCATGTAATCTGAATCAAAATAATGATCCAAACTAAATTCAATCGTAATTGGATCTTGCATCGCTTTTTCTGGTAAATTCAATTTGTTCCAGAGTTCTTTGCCCACTACTTTTACTCGGTTCAGTTTTGCGGAGTAATTGATACGGGCATCTTTGGAAAGGGTATAATAATCACTGCCCTGACTCGCATAGGAATAATCTAGGTTTACACTCTCAGGAAGTAAGTTCATTCCACAGACATCTGTCCAAGGTCGATTCCATGGATATTCGTTTAAAAATATCGAAAAAGAGAAGTTAGGTGTTTTCGTCGCATAATAAGAAGAAATTCCCAATTTCGACCCAGATTTTGGCAATAGAAAGGCCAAGTTCAATCTTCCATCTTTGATGATGAAGGATCCTTTTAATTCGCCACTACTTGCACTGCCTTCATAAGGGAAAAAATCACCGACACTGAGCACCAAATCAAAGTTCATCGATTCTAAGAAGTATTTATAAACTTTTTTTTGTGAGAAATATTCTTCTGGAATTAGTTTTTCTTGTCTTTCTTTGATATCGGCCAAAGTTTCTTTTTTCCAAGAATCATACAATGGTACCCAGTTTTTTGCTAAAACTTCATTGATTTTTAAAGTCGATTTTGTTTTCGAATTTAAGGGATAATAGAAAGTACCATCTGTTTTTTTGGATCTTGACCAATCCAATGTCGAAGCCAATTCTAAACTCATCGGTTTATTAAAAGATTCGCCTTTGACAGAAAGCGTTGCATTATTTCCTTCTGTGAAGTTGAGTTGGCTCGTTCCATTCTGAAATAAAAAACGATCTGATTTCCACTCTATCTCTTCGAATCCAATCGCTCCAGTCACTTTAAACCACTTATTTTTATCACCAGTTTCCGATATTTCCAAACTGCCTCTAGCTTTTCCCTGCAGAGGCAAACCTTCTCCCGTTGCTAGTTCGATGAAGGCAGAGGAGATTGGTTCCAAATCATCGACCTTAAAATCAAGTCTTCGATTTAGTAAGTTTTCTTTGCCGATAATTGTTTCGTCTTCTATCTTCAGCTGAAAATCCAAGGAAGTAAAATCACGTGTTTCTTTGTTATTTTGAAATAAGAATTTTTCTTGGAACCTAAGACCATTCATCACATAACCAGTGAACTGCGAAAATGTGAAATTTGAATTTTCAAATTCTACATCGCCTTTGATGATATCTTCATTTTTCCCAGTTCTTTCCCAAGTGGCTTCACCTGTAAGGACCGCTGATTGAATTGTAGCACCAAAAAGATAACTTACCAAAAGCGGAGCCTCTTCGGATGGGTAATTTTTCCAACGAAGTGAAAACTTAAATTGATCGTCATTTGATTCGGATAAAAAGCCTTCTCCCTTCACTCTTGTAGCATTTGGCAACCAATAGATTCCATTGTCATACTGAACTTCAATTTTTCCATTTTTTCTTAAAAACCGAATGTCCCAACCTTCTTTCCATTCTAAAATTGACGAATCGCCTTTTTTAAAACTAACACGTGTGTCGTGAAAGATGACTTCTTTTACTTTAGTTGTCTTAAAATAATTGATTAACGTTTTTTCCAAAGTCTCATCGTTATTTAATGTTAATTGAGGACTAAAAAAATCGATACGATCCACATTCGGAACACTGCCGAAAAGAGAAGAAAGATGAAAGGTAACTCGTTTTACTTTTAAAAGATTCGTATTATAGGAAAAGTCTTCTTCTCTGGAAATAACTAAATCTTCCAAAATCAATCCTTCTCGGATCGAAAAATCAACGACACCCAAATCTACGGCTTTGCCAATCTCTTTGTTGATCGTTGTAGTAACAATGGACCGAATCGCAACAAGGGGGACTTTTTTGATTTTGAGGTAATACTCAAAACCAAAGTAACAAACGAAAGCAACGACATGAAAGGCAAACAACAGACAAAAAGAAACGAACTGTGGTTTGTATTTAGAAGCTAGACTTTGGAAAAGCGAGAGATTTGCCCTCACCTCCTTTTCGGAAATGAGGGTCTGCGGAAATTTCAAAGCAAACTAGAGTTTACCTTCCGGCTGAAGAACTTCCAAACATTCTTTTTGAATGGATTTCAACGTTTCATTTTCAGGGAAATCTTCTAGGCCGAGATTGGTTACCTGTAAACTTTTTTGATAAAAGCCTGCATTTTTATATTCGAAACCCATTTTTAGATACGTTTTTGCTGCCGTTTCGTAGTAAAACTCATCCTTTTTCTGGTTTCCTTTGTGATAGGTCTTGGTCAATGCCGCAAGCGCTGGATAATACTCCCGCTCTGCCACAAGTGAAGTCACCACCAGTTTTTTGCGCTCAGGGTTGTAAGTTTTGTCCAATTTCTCGGATTGGTTGAGATACTGGATCGCTTTTGAATACTGGTTTTTTCCAATATATGCTTTCCCCAAGTAGAGGTTTAACTCCGAAATGTTTACATTCGGGTTTTTCATCGACGAAAGACCCGCAAGTGTCGCAATCGAATCGTCATACTTTCCAAGCTCCAATTGTAATCTTCCTTTCGAAAGCAACAATTTAGATTTTGAATCCTCGGTTTGAACAGATTTTAGTTCTCGGTCTATTTGATCAATTTGGGAAAGATGGCTACTCGTGTTGATTTTTGAGCCACCAGCCGTGCGTACAGAATCCTCTGTAGAAGCACAATTTCCAAATGATACCGCTAACACCGTTAAAAGGGTCAGTGGATAAAGTCGTTTCATTAGCATACCTTTAGTTTCTCTAATTCCTCTAGGAAATTTTGAGTTTCAGCTTCCTTGTCCTTCGTTTCCAACGGGAAAAAAAGGACCGCCTCCTTAGAAAGCTCTTCTAAAAATCGAGAGGGGGCACTCCCGATTTGTTCCCCAAATTTGCGTCTTGTACGAGCCCCAGTCAAGTATAATTTGCGTCTGGGACGGGTCATTCCAACGTAGAGAAGCCTTCTTTCTTCATCGACAGCTTCTCCAATATCTATAACACGTGAGCTGGGCAAAATTCCCTCTTCCAATCCAACTAAAAATACTAAATCATACTCGAGACCCTTGGACTGGTGCATGGTCAAAAGCTGGACTCTTCGGTCTGTCTCTTCTTCCTTCGGCTCATCTTCCATCAAAAGCGCTAATCTTTGTAAAAAATCGAATAATTTTGGCTTTTCTGTCCGTTCCTCTTCATCCTCAAAGTAGGAAAGCATGTTCACAAGTTCACTCAGATTGTAAATCCGAGCCTTCACAACCTTTTCTTCGGACTCTTCAAGGGAAATTTCCCTTTCAAAGCCAATTTGTGTGATCATTTCCTTCAGTACAGGCGCCAATTTCGGCGAAAGACTGAATTTCTTCTTAAATGTTTCCACCAGTTCCACAAAATGGTAGATTTCCTGCCTTACCTTAGTTTTGATTTCCGTCAGATAATCTACATCTTCTATGATTTTCAAGAAAACGTCGAAAAGCGAACAGTTCCGATGGTAACTCTCCTCTTGGAGTTTTTGGATGGTGCCAGGACCAATGCCTCTTTTTGGGTAATTGAGAATGCGAAGAAGCGAATAATCATCTTTCGTATTGGCCACATAACGAAGGTAAGAAATCAGATCTCTTACTTCTTTTCTGTCAAAAAAGTTATACCCACCTACTACTTTATAAGGGATGTTTCGATTTCGCAATTCTTCTTCAAAAGGCCGTGACTGGAAGTTAGTTCGAAATAAAATCGCGATCTCATTTCCTTTGTATTCGTTTTTGATTAAAAAATTTTGAATGCGGCTGGCGACAAAAATTGCCTCTTCTTTTTCATCTTCTGTTTCAAAATATTCAACTAACTCGGACGAGTGGATTCGACTATAGAGTTCCTTTTCTTTCCGGCCAATGTTGTTTTTGATCAGTGAATTTGCTGCCGCAATGATGGGTGATGTGGACCTATAATTTTCTAATAATCGTACTACTTTCGCATGCGGAAATTCTTTTTCAAAATTTAAAATGAGTTCAATATTGGAACCTCTGAAGGCATAAATACTTTGGTCATCGTCTCCCACGACACAAAGATTGTCACTGCTACCACGAAATAGAGATAAAAATTCATACTGCAATTGGTTGGTGTCTTGAAATTCATCAACTAAAAAGTAATGGTATTTTTTATGATACGACTCTGCTATTTCGGGAAAGTCCGCTAACAGCCGTTTCGGGAGTAAAATCAAATCATCAAAATCAATGGCATTTTTTTCCTTTAGTCCCTCCTCATACATGGGATATAATTCCTGGGAAATGAGATTCATTTCATCCGAAACATCTAAAGAAACATTTTTAGATGTCCCAAGTGTATTTTTGGCAAAGGAAATACGTCTCAAAATTTCTTTAGGCGGTATTTTTTTAGGATCGAGTTTTTTAATTTTTAAAAGTTCGGAAACAAAAGCTTCCTGGTCGGACCCATTAAAAAGCAAAAAGGTTTCATGATAGCCAAGTTTGGTGATATGCTCTTTGAGAATTTTTAGACCCAAAGAATGAAAAGTCGAAAGAATGATCCCTTTTAGTTTTTCTCTCGGAATCATTTTCCGCAAACGATCTGCCATCTCCTTCGCCGATTTATTGGTGAAAGACAAGGCCACAATCTTCCCAGCGGCAATGTGTTTGTTTTCGATCATATGGGCAATGCGATTCGTTATCACCCGTGTTTTGCCGGAACCAGCTCCCGCGAATACCAAAAGTGGTCCTTCGACCGCATTGACAGCTTCCATTTGTGCAGGGTTCAGTTTCATACTTTAGAAGTTGGGGGCTTGGTAAGGGACATAATTCGACCAAAGCCTACTTGGTCGAGTGAAAAAATGGGGAAAGTTATCTTGGAGGTGCGGTTTTTACCAAACTGGGATGACTTCCATGTTCTGTCATAAACTGGTTAAATTCTGGGAAATCTTCTATAGGGAATACGTTTCGAAATTTAAACCAATCTAAGGTCGTGTATAAATTGAGTTCCGAAACTCCCATCCGTTTTTCGGGAAAAAAATAGCTCTCTTTCAATTTGGACCGTAGGAACTCCATAACGGACGCTATGCGGTCTTTTTGCTTTTGCAAATAGGGAGTCGTTTCAGATTTGATACCCTCTTTTCCCAAGTAGAAGAGATTGATCCCCGAATCCAAAGCTCCGTCAATCGCATAGATCAAATTGGATTCTTCGAGATGCGAGCTGAAGGTTTGTGGACGGAGTGTTCCGTAGCCGTATTTTTCGAAGAGGTAATCCATAATCGCATGGCTGTCCCAGATATGTGCCTCACCGAATTCTACATACGGCACTTTCCAGATGGGATTTTTTGTTCGAAGTTCTGCCTGCCCTTCTTCGGTAAGCGTGTCCACGAGTGTATGTTCGATTCCGAGTTCCATTGCCAAAAAACGAATCCTTCTTACATAAGGTGAGGTCAAACTTCCAAACAGCTTCATGGTCCCAGTATGAAAACACAAACACCATTGAAAATCACTTTCCTAGCAGATTGGCAGAAATCAGACTGAATGCAAGATGGAAAACCGAGAACGAAGCAACTGGAAAGAACACTTTCCGACACCTATTTACACAGTAGTTAGTTTTGACATCAAACTCCCACGAGTTGAAAAACTAAAAACGTATTATATTCTAAAATCCAAGGATTGGGTAAATGTAATCCCGATCACCAAAGAAGGAAAAATTTTGCTGATAAAGCAGTATCGTCATGGAATTGGCGAGATCAGTTTGGAATTGCCTGGAGGAATTGTAGACGAGGACTCACAAGATTTTGAAGCGGCTCTGTTGTCTGCCAAACGCGAGTTACGTGAGGAGACAGGTTTTACAGCACCGGATTCGGCTTATGAATTTTTAAGTAAATTTTCAGGCAACCCAGCCATGTTTACAAATTGGTCCTATTCCTTTATCGCAAAAGATGTAAGTGAAACCGAACCTATCGAGTTCGATGAGGGGGAGGATATTGAAATAATTTTGGCATCACCAAACGAAGTGAAAAAATTTCTTTTTGAAGGTTTGATCCATCATCCGCATATGGTCGCTGCATTAGGATTGTATTTTTTGAAATACCCACAATGACAAAAATATTTTCTTCACCCATATTCAAACACAGGGACTTTCGTTTTTTCATCGTCTCTAGATTTTTTATGGTACTTGCGATCAACATACAGGCAACCATTGTAGGTTGGCAGGTTTATGAATTGACTGGCAATTTACTCGATTTAGGATTAGTAGGTCTATTTGAAGCAATCCCTTCTATCGTTGTTGCCTTATATGCAGGCCATTTAGCAGATATTAAAGAAAGAAGAGCTATCATTGTTTTTTGTTTGATCATTTTATTTTTTTGTTCTCTTTCGCTTTTGTTGTTTACCAATTATTTTTCCCATCTTTTGCTCCAATACGGGGCATATCCTATTTTCTTTGTTATTTTTGTTTCGGGGATTGCTCGTGGTTTCATTTCTCCAGCTATCTTCAGTTTTGTGACACAATTGGTATCAAGAGAACATTTCCCACATTCGGCGGCTTGGATGGGAACTTCTTTTCAGGCAGGTGCCGTAATTGGTCCTGCAGTCGGGGGATTGATGTATGGTTGGTATGGCATACAATCTGCCTATTTGTTGGATTGTTTTTGTATTGGACTTCCGCTAATTTTATTTTTCTTTATCTCCCCCAAACCACTTCTCGAAAAAAAAATCCGTGAACCACTGGCAAAAAGTTTAAAAGCGGGTTTAAGTTTTGTTTGGAATAACCAAATTATGTTAGGTGCAATGTCCCTAGACATGTTTGCCGTGTTATTTGGTGGTGCCATTGCACTACTTCCGGTTTTTGCAAAAGATATTTTGTTTGTGGGATCCGAAGGACTCGGTATTTTACGTTCTGCACCTTCTTTCGGGGCACTCGTTATGGCTTATTTTTTAACACACAAACCCCCCTTACAAAAGTCAGGAAAAATATTACTTATCAGTGTATTTGGATTCGGGGTATGTATGTTAATATTTGGAATTTCGACCGTATTCTGGCTTTCCGTCTTGGCACTTTTTTTATCGGGAGTTTTTGATAGCGCCTCGGTTGTCATCCGTTCCACGATTATGCAAACCATGACTCCCGAAACTATGCGTGGTAGAGTGAGCTCCATCAACAAAATATTCATTGGAAGCTCCAATGAAATTGGGGCCTTTGAATCCGGAGTAACCGCAAAACTACTTGGCCCTGTCGGATCTGTACTCGTCGGTGGGGTGATGACACTCCTCATTGTTGGCATGGCAGCGAAATTTGCGCCTAAACTGCGAGAACTGGAATTAAAAGATCATTTATAAAAAATGATGGAAAGATTATTTTTAAAACTCAATTCTGGTTTTCAATATGAGCGATATCATTTTTCAATCAAAACTACCTGAACCACAAAAAGAAGAACTGGATCGACTCATCAAATCTCTGTTAAATGAAATTAACACTAAAATCACCCATCTTGGTATCAATAATTTTGTCCGACTCAATGACGACATTGCTAAAATTTTAGTGCCCGTATTGGAAGACAAAATCGACTAAAACGATTGGCAGGTTTGAAACATATCTCCCTTTAACCTTTGTTTTTGGAGAAGGTATAAAACCCACCGTGATAAATCATCATTTTTTCTTTTGGTACAACTGTAATAGGTTCCGTTGTTTGTCTCCAGAATCAGAAATTGTTCTTGTTTCATAATCTCAAATAGATCCATAGAAAACTGATTAGATGCTAGAGGAAAAAATCTTTTGGGATTTTTTTTACCATCCCAAGTTGTGATGATTCGAACTTCCAAATTCGGATCAATTTGGAGTTGTATTCGATTCCATAATTTTAGTATCGATAGATTTGATATTTGTTTAAATTCTTTTGTCAACCAATCAAATTGGATCGGAAGTGAAACATCACTAGGAGTTCCGCGAGTTTTTGTAAAAGAAGTTAAATCGGATCCGTTTAAGGTATCGATAAGATTTAGACTTTGGTTGATTTCTTTCACAAGCCCCGAACTATTTTTATTGAAGAACGGTTTGGAGGATTTTTTATCGGCAACTAACTGAAGAGATATATTTGAGGGTATTAAATTAAAGGTCCGCGCGTCATTGACATCTATCGTTTCTTCCTTTTCGATTTCCATTGCCAAACTTTTGATTCGATTCCATTCTCCCATAAACTCAGACACTGCATAAGGATCTTCTAATATAGTGAAAAACTCTCGATTTTCATCTCTTGCCGAGACAGTAAAATTATAAGACCCAACGATAATTTGTTTTGAATCGATAATCATAGTTTTATGGTGCATAAGACCACCACTATAACTTCCTTCTCGGTATAAGACATCTACATTTCCATCTGCGTATATTTTACATGGGTATGGTAGTACGTCAGAGAGAATTTTACCTTCAGGATTTAGAGGTTCATTATAAATACCTTCCACGAGGACACCTCTTTTGCATGCCGCAATGAGTTCGGTAGTAAGAAGAGGATCGTAATGGGTAAAAATTAGATAACGAATGTTTGTCTTTGCATTGCGAACAGCATTAAGAAGAGAATCTTGGATAAGAAAACCAGCTTCTGGTGCAAAAAAGTAAGACTGCTTTCCCAGATTTACGATACCCTCTGTGGATTTTTCCTCTAAAACTTTTATCAAATCATCATAATTTTTTTCATTCAAAGAGATTTCCCAAAATACATTATTGTCCCTAAGAATTCCAGATGACGTAAAATTTCCTGTTCCTAAATACATTTCCTTTCGGTCAAATATCCAGTTTTTAAGGTGATGGATCCCAGATCCTCTCCACCTATGTATGGTTAGCCCAAAAGACTCCAGTTCTTCGTAATCTTCCTCTTTATCTCCTTGCAAATAAATTTTTACACCTCTTTGTTTTGCAGAACGAAGTGCAATCAGAGTATCCAGATCATTTAGTCCATAGACATAACCTGTAATTTCTGATGTGGCGGAATTGATTTTGTTTAACAAAATCTGTTTTGCTCGAAACTTTGAATGCTCTGGACTATCACGGCCAGGATACGTAAAGATAAATATGGGTTCACCATATCCGAGAAATGACATGATAGAACCCAAGTTGTTTTCACTATGGGAATTTGTTTTACAAAAGAGTAACAAGGTTAACAAAAGTTGTGAGAAAAGATACTTTTTCAAAACAAAACACTCCCATAAACTTGGAACATAGTCCCATATAAGTTTAGTTCCACGGGTGAGCTCAAGTAGCTGACTAAAAAACCGATGCGATTTTGTTCTATTTGGTAAACAAAATCAAAAGAAATTTCTGCAAAATTGAATCTTTCGTAATCTCTTCTTTGGATGCTGATTTTTCCATCACTTTCTCCGTTTTTTCGATAAGGAACAAAGATAGCGCTCGTTAACTTAAGATAGATATCATAAATTTGTAAGCCAATATAAACTTCGGCGAAAGAGCTTTGAGGAGATCCGTATAGAATCGTCGAATTTCTTTCATATCCATTTTCCGAATAATGACTGGAAGGGAAAAGACGAAGGTATTGGGATAAAAAATAAGTCGAGCCGAGATGTGTTCCTGTATTCACATATCCCAATTTAATAATTTTGTTATTTGCCGTTCTTTCCTCTCTATCACTCAGAAATCCTGCAAATCCAAAAGAAACAAAATCGCTTTTATAACCTGCACCTAAGGAGATTGCCTCTCCTTCTATCAGAAAAGATCCAGGAGTTGTCGAAGTTTGATTCCAGGAACGATCGATACCTTTGGAAACAAGAAGTTCTAATTGCGAATAGAATCCCTTATGATGGAATTTTAATCCAACGTTTCCGTTTATCGAAGAATCTCCATCGGCTCCATACCGAGTTCGATTTCCTTCTAGTTCTTTGGTTTGTTTTCCGAAGGATCCAAATTCAAGATAAGAAATTCCCAGTGAAACTTTTAATTTATCTTCGTAGGTAAAACCAAATGAATGTCGTCTTCTCTGGCCTTCGTACTTGGGCCTTTCTGTTCCGCTAAGTAATTCTGGAGACAGATACTCTTTTTCTAATATTCGATACCCTTGGTAATAATCGAAAAGGAAAAACTGAAATTTCCATTTTTTGAGCAATTCGCGTTCTAAAAATAATCCTTCTCCTCCATCCGAATAACCGACAAAAGGTGAATCTCGAAATAAAAACTGTTTTCTTCCAACTCCGAAGGTAAACTCACTGATATTTTGGGAAATAAAACTATTTTTTCCTAGATATAGGAGGTCCTTGTCTTTTGGATTTCTTTTTACCAAATCAAAATCAAGGTTTATAGAAAACGACCCCAAATTTTTCTCATAATTGATTCCGGCTGTAACAAGAGAATTGGAGTTTCGGTTTAAAAATCTTTGGTCTACATTCGGTGAATCTGGGAACCCATCAAATAGATTCCAACCTGGTGGATTCGATTCTTTCGAATTTTTATCTTCGAATTTAAATTGTGTTTCGAAATACCTAGCGGACGATTTTACCTTTAATGGTTCAGCTTGCGCTTGCACGCGAATCGAAAATACTAATAGAAAACAAATAAAAAAGCTAAAAGCTTCTTTCATTATAGAGATTCCCGATAGATCAAATAATCGGTTGCCCTGTTTCCTAATGTTTCTTTCTTAATTAACGAATATTCTAAATTATTAAGTTTAATTTGGAAACTGCTGGCTGTATTCTTTTTCCCATAAGTCGATACTAAAATTTTCTGCCCAAACATCTCTTTAAAAAGATCTAATTTTTCTAAATTTGAGATTCCATTTCCAATGGTTTGAGAAGAAATAACAGTCAGTAAACGATCCGTATTTTTCACAAAAGCAGGAAAATTCCATTGGCTTCCATCAGGATCAACAATAAAAGCACATTGACCTGGATATAAAATTGGATCAGTGAAATTTAAATTTTGTCCATTGCGAAAAGAAGGAGAAGTATTGGGAAAACGAGTTCCATACGGCACAAGATAATCGGAAGATGTTTCGTCTTCGATCATGTATCCATTTGTATTGATTTGTGATTCTGTTAGGTTACAAAAATATATCCATTCGTTCTGCGGATTTTGAGGCGAGGGATAAACGGATTCGATTCTAACTTCACCTAATCTTGCAATCAAATCCTGGCTTATTTCTTGACTGAGATCCAACCATTTTAAGTAAATTAACTCTCCAGAGCTGAAAGTCAAACTTCCAAAATCGTCCGTCAGATTCAGGCGGTTTCCCAGTATCGGGGAGTTGACGATCTGATTTTTTGTTTGGCTAAACAAAACATAAGTGGAAGATACACTTGGGGGAAACAAAAAAGAAAAGTATTTCAATAGTACTTCTGAATTTGGACCTAACTCGAGTTCTTCTGCGACCTGATTTTTTTTCCGATTCTCTTTGCCAGGTGTTCCGTCAGAATGCGGAGAACACAAATTTCCGAAAGAATTTGGCAACGTAATGCTAGGAGAAAAAGGAAAAGGTTCTGGGTGGATGCTAATACGCGAACTACTGTTATATTCAGATAATTCATATATCTCAGGAGAATAGGTAAAGTACGAAGTGGAATGTATCGAAAAGGGAAGACTCTGTTTCGATAGATTTGTGATTAAAAAACTAGTATTGGGGAGGCTTCCCTCTGGAAGGCGAATCCCATCTTTTGGCAAACAAAGCCCTTCACCACTTTTTACAAATGGAAATCGTTGCCCTTTCTCTTTATAAAAAACAAACCGTTGTTTCTCTGGGAACGATAATTGAAAGTGTATAAAACCAGAAGTATAAGGATCGGCTTCCCATTCGATAAATCTTTCTGGATAACTACTTGATCCATCTTTTGTACCTGCAATCAACAGTTCTGAAAGTTTGGGATCTAAAAATGAAGGACCTTCTAAATCGATTTCCTTCCCTGGACTCATATAATATCCGTTTGCTGAAAATAAATCTATGGAAAATTCATTTGGATGCGGAAGATAATCTCCATTTTCTCCAAGCAACACGGACCTTCTATTTTCGCCGTCTAAATTCGTTAAAACATTTAGATCTAAGCCCTGTCGGTATATCCGCCTTTGGAAAGAATCTCGGCCACTCAAAGTCAATTCCGGGATTTTATCTTGGTATTGTTTGGTGCTAAAGGACCTGCTGATACTTTGAAAAGGCCATCCATCCCAAAGAGATCTCGAAACAAGAATCAGCTCATTCGTACGAATGATTTTTTCTTTGGCAGCTAGATCGAAGATTTCTTCCGCATATGTGAGCCTGTTATTGCTTAAGTCACAAGCATTACCAAGGTTTTTAATTTCCACAAATATCGGAATACTCGCGGACGTTTCGCTTCCACCAAAATATTCTGTAATCTGCAATTGATCTACATTGCAATTTGGAGTCTCTCCATCTAACGGGATGTTACGAATGGAATTAGGAATTCCAGGAGATAAACAGGATACACTTTCTGAAAACTGATATTGATAACCATCCTTACAACTTTGCCGTGAGTTACTATCACTGAAAAACTCGTCCCCCTGTTTAAAGTTATACGATCTCTGATTCGTAAATTCATCTACAAAAAACCAAGAACCCGGTTTTCCGACCCACGATAAAAAATCTTCCTCAACTTGGATACCATCTAACTGTTCTGCTGTTTTTAATAGTAACACGGAATGTGGGAGGATCAATTTGTGAAATTTTTTTAGGGATTCCCTTTCTTTCGAAGCGAGGAAAACGGATTTTTTCGTTTCCGCATTTAGAAATCCAAAATTTTCATAGATTGGACATAAAACTTCATCAGTTTCGTTTTCCCATTCCAAGAAACGCCCATAAGGTGATTCAGAATGACGAAATGTTTCCGATAATTTCGGATTTTTCACTGTACATTCTCTAAGCCAACTTTCATTTTGGGCAAAGATTTTTGAGCCAATTTCGATGTTATCGCAGGTGAAGGAAAGACTGATCCATCGCCATGAGTTTTTGGTTTGCCCGAGGGCTCTAGAAGGAAATAGAACCTCACATCGATCCTTTTCCCATTGGTAAAACTCTGCCGAAGGAACAGAGAATCTGGAGAAAGCAATCGTTCCATCTATCGTTTGATGTCCCTTATACGATTCTTTTGGAATCAGATCCTTATTTTCTTTTTGCCACTTTCCATACGTTATTTCTCGAAATTCCCAATTGGAATTTTTCCATTGGAAGAGTGTGCGAGAACTTTCGAAAGTATCGAGGTTTAAAAATCCAGATTTGATGGCAGAAACATCTTCTTTGTTAGCTGGCAAACAGATTTTAAACCTGGCCCCCGTTTCTAAAAAATACAAATAACGAGGCAAAGAATACAAACACAGCCCAAACGATTCTTCTTTATAAAAATCATTTGATTTTTCTCCCAGGAGCTCTGAATTTCCATATTCAAAATTAAACTGGGGAGTTGTAATACTCTGCAAAGCAGGGAACAAAAAGGAACTCGTATTAGGTACATTTTTACACGAAAACAAAAGAAACAAACAAACGAATAAAATCCGCATACACTCCCTCCAAGTAGGAGAAGAGCAAAATTCCTTATATTTTTAAAATATCTTTTGTCAAAAGTTCGGATTTAGGACGAAACGTTCGTATTTTTTTGTTGGAGGCGATTGAATATTTTTTCTGCTAATTTTTCCCCAATCCCTGGCACTAATTTTAATTCAAAAAGTTTTGCATCTTGGACTTTCTTTTTGCCTTGGAAAAATCTTAATAATTCTCTTCGACGAACAGATCCTATATCGGGGATAGTATCGAGGACTAATTGTAAGGTCTTTTTTTTTCGCAAAACTCGGTGGTAGTTGACTCCGAATCTATGCGCCTCGTCTCTTACCGATCGAATCAAACGCATCATAGGGGAATGGATGTCGAAAGTATATGGATCCTTTTCACCTGGGAAAAAAATCTCTTCCCTTTTTTTTGCCAGACCGATCATCGGAAGATCACCTAAGTCGAGTGCGTTGGCCGCCTCTGCTGCTCGAGTCAATTGTGTCGGCCCACCATCAATGACTATCAAATCGGGTAGTGGCTCCCCTTCATTTACGAGATGCGAAAGTCGACGTCCGATCACTTCATGCATCATTCCAGGATCATTGATTCCTTCATAACCTCGAATTTTATAATGCCGATAACCAGATTTATAAGGTTTCCCCTCCACAAACATCACTCCACTTGCCACAGGAGAACTTCCTTGGAAGTGAGATATATCATAACATTCAATAACTCTTGGAAGATTTCCCAATTTGAGTTTCTCTTGAATTTCTTTCATCGCAGATGTTTGGTCCTTCAATTTTGTTGCAAGGATTCTTTCCGTTAATGACAATTCAGCATTTTTTTCTGCAAGTCGAAGAAGGGATTTTTTTTGACCACTTTCTGGAAACTTAAGTTTGGGCAATACATTCGTTTGTTCATGGATAACAGAAAGTGTAACATCGTAGTTGGCTTTGGAAGAAGTAGGGAGAATGATTAAACTTGGAACAGATGTTACGTTGAGATAATAATCTCGTAAAAAAGCTTCAATGATTTCTTCCTCAGTGCTCATCTCAAGACCAGTAATAGGGAAAGATTTTTTATTTTCCAACCTACCCCCACGTATTTCCAGGACAATCACTTGTCCTTCATTGTCTCGCCTTGCAAAAGCAATTACATCTTCTTCTCCTCCATCCAAACTAACAACCGTCTGTTTTTCTCTAATTTGATTGATCTGTTCAATCCGTTTTTTTAAAAAGCCAGCTCTTTCATATTCCAATTTTTCAGATGCCATCATCATGGATTTTTTAAGAGATTGTACCAGACCTTCTTTTTTTCCTTCTAAAAAACTAAGGATTTCAGATATTAACTCTTGGTAGGTTTCTGTTGTGACATTTCCTTGGCATGGGCCCAAACATCTCTGCATAAAAAAATTCAAACAAGGCCTTTGTGGTTTGGCTAAAGGCAATTTAAGTTTTGTTTTGCGGACTGGAAAAATTCTATGGATCAGTTCCAAAGTGTCACGGGCCGCTTTAACGTCCGTAAATGGACCAAAAAACCGGTCCCCATTGTCCTTTACCTTTCTTGTCATAAAAACCATGGGGTAAGGTTCACTTAAGGAAACACAGATAAACGGATATCTTTTATCATCCTTTAGGCGAACATTGTATTTGGGATTGTATTTTTTGATGAGTGTGGCTTCTAAAATCAATGCCTCCGACTCGGTCCTTGTTACAATCCAGTCCAAATCCATAATTTCAATAAAGAGTGAGCGAGTTTTGCGGTCAGGATGGTTAGGGTTTAGATAAGAACGAATTCGCGATTCTAATTTGATCGCTTTGCCAACATAGATAACATCGCCTAATCTATTTTTCCAGAGATAACAACCAGGAACTGAACCCAGATTTTTGATTTTCTCTTGTATGGATTTTAGAACGAAGGTTTCTTTCATTTTGTCATCCATTAGACTTTATTTATATAGAATTTAATTTGATTTTATATCCAAAGAATGAAACAATCATTTTATGCAAATTCGAAACTTTGTAAGATACTTTGTCATTTGGTCGGAAGTTTTCAATTATATTTTAGCCGTCCCTATTCTCTTAACTTACTTTTATTTTTTTACAGAATGGCGAGAAGGGGAAATTGAAGAGATTTTTTTTGCTTCTGGCATTGCCGTATTTTTTATCATCCTATTCTTTACGGCTTCTTACAAATACAGATTTGGCTCTTTTTTCCGATATGAAACGGAAATAAAAGGCGGTGCAGTTTCAAATGAAACAATCCAGGCAGTTGCATTTGGGTCTTCCCATTTTACAACGCTCGCTTGTCTGGACATATTGTTCCGTTATACATTTGGATCCCTTGTTTTTTTTGGGATCCTAGTTTACAGATTTAAGGAAATCAATTATTTTCTTTTCGGAGAAATGGGCATTGCGATTCTTCTAACCATTACGTTTTCTTTACTGTTTATTTTTCTCTTCTCAGAACATACTTTAAGAAAGTTTACCCCGAAGGTCCTCTTTCCTTTAATAGAATCAAAATTAAAAAGTGGAATGGCAAAAGACCATTTGGCTCGTAGGCTAACAGTACAGACTTTACTCTCATTTTTGTTTGTGATTATGTTAATTTTTGTTGTAAATTACCGGCTTAACTTTAAAGAAGAAACGAAGGTAATCGGGGAATCGATGAAATCAGGAGTCTTCGGATCAGAATCCGTGTTAAGACTCACGTTAGTCGAATTTCGAGATAAACTAACAACTTCTATATTTAGTTCTACCGAATTGAAAGATACGATTGTCTCTAGGAAAATAGATAAAATCCAAACCGCATTAAATTCCATTCATTTATCCAATACCAATCAAGCAACAGAAGCTTTATTCTTTTATAATCCGAACGAAGGAATTTTTATCGCAACAAACGATTATAAAATCATAGATTCTAAAAATGCTTTTATGATCAAAAACATCGAACTTTCGAAATCGGGACCTATGCGCCATTCTTCTATAAAATCACCTATCTCTGGTGAGATGATCTCCCCGTATACATTACCCGTATATGAAAAAGAGATATTCCAGGGTTATGTGGGAGGCTTTTTAAATATTGGCAAACTCGGTAATTTTATTCTAGGAAACATTAGAGTCGGAATCGGTGGAAATTCGGGACTAATTGATGATGATGGAACCATTGTATATTCTCCAGAAAAAAAACAAATAGGTATGAACGGAAAAAACATCCCCGAGTTTAAATCTCTTTTTGAAACAAACGAAGTTTTTCAAATCGTAGATTACATAGAAAACAAAAAATCGATTCGGATGGCTTATGTTCATAATCCAGAATTCCAGTATTATATTTACACAACCTATCATCTGTCTGAGTTATACGAAAAATCTCTTCACACACTACAGAGCACGCTTTTCATTTCCCTATTTAGTTTGTTTGTGATTGGAATTTTGACTGTCCTTGCCATTGAATCAAAATTGACTCCACTTGCTAGAATGAAGGAAAATCTAAATGAAATGGTGAGCGGAAATTTATTGAGTCATTTTTCCACAAATAGCTCAGATGAAATTGGCAATATGGCGGATGCCTTGGACAATTTTCAGCAAAAACTAAAAGATATTGTGAAAAGTACACAAAAAACAGCTATGAAATTATCTGAATCGAGTGGCGAAATCTTAGACTCGATGGTATCCTTGTCAGATGCTGCCGGAAGCCAAGCCGCAGGTTCAGAAGAGATATCAGCTTCCGTAGAACAAATCACAGCTGGAATAGAAAGTGTTGCCCAAAGAGCAGATACACAAAGTTTTACATTAAAATCACTTATGAACAAAATGGAAGTGCTCAACCTATCAATCCAAGAGATAGATAGAAGTTTTTCTCAGGCTGACCTGAAGGTAGAAGAGATTACCAAAGAGGCAAAACTCGGCGAAACTTCACTCGCCGAGATGAAAAATTCGATGGATAAAATCTATCAATCTTCTACCGAAATGACAAATGTGATAGAAATTATTCACACGATTTCAGAACAGATCAATTTACTCGCGTTAAATGCGGCTATTGAAGCAGCAAGAGCAGGCGTAAGCGGAAGAGGCTTTGCAGTTGTTGCCGACGAAATTTCGAAACTTGCTGACAAAACGGCGAAGTCTATTGACGATATTGAAGCCCTCATTGAACAAAACGAAGGTGAAATCAAAAATGGTCAGACAAAAATAGATCATTCAATACAAACCCTTTCGGGAACTATCTCAGGAGTGAATTCTATCTATGAAATGACAAAAAAAATAAGAAGTGTCGTGAATCATCAAATGGAAACAAACGAGGAAGTGAATGAAGGAGTTGCCCAAATCAAAGAACTTTCTGATATGATTAAAAATGCGACCGAAGAACAAAAAATTGCCATGTTAGAAATCAGTAGATCTATAGCGGAAATCAACAGTCACGCACAAACGACTGCCCTTTCCAGTGAAGGTGTTCGTGACAATGCACAAAATATGGCTCATTTGTCTGAGAATCTAAAAACGGAGATCAATTATTTTCATGTCTAAATCAAAAAGCAACCTAACAGCAAAGGATCATTTTTACCGAGTTGGATTCCCTCTTATTCTTGCACTAGTGGTAGTTTTTTTTGTCAAAAATAAGTTTTTTACACCCCTAGAAGTTACGAATTCCTTTATGGAACCAACTTATAAAAAAGGGGACACAGTGTATATAAACAGAATGGCAAGAACAAAAAATCTGCTGATCGGTGATGTGGTCCTTGTCCGTTCTCCCTTACAAAATGACGTTTATCTATTGGGTCGAATCCTGGGTAAAGCTGGAGATGAAATTCAGATAAAAGCAAGAGAAGCGTTTCGCAATGGAAACATCGTATCGACAGAAGTTTTTCCCGTTTTGCAAGAAACTAAGTTTCCCATATTGCCAGAAGGAAAAAGTGAATCCGATCATAGACCAAAATTTATTGTCCCAGACAAATCCTTGTTTGTGTTAGCTGATAACCGCGAAATGGGAATTGATTCTCGTGAACTTGGTCCCATTTCGGAAGACTTAATTGTAGGAAAGGTTTGGTGATTATTTTTTTTGGAGAAGATTTTTAAGATTATTCAAACCTTCTTCAAAATCCGGACCTACCATTCCATCTAAAAAAGGACCAAAATAACGTCCAACAGGATATTCTAACGAACCCGAATTTGACCATGTAACCTTTGTTCCACCTTCAACAGGTGAGAATGTCATCTTAGCTTCTGATTTCATGGGATTCGGGTCAATAAATTCCAGATCAAATACTATCTCCTTGTCTTTTACAAGGGAGACAATTGTTTGTTTGCCCTTCCCATTAATTTTTCCGTCCCATTCCTGCATATGACCGACTTGGCCAGGAGTTCCTGAAATTTTTGTGGTTTGATTAGGATCCTTGATGGCCCAAACACTCCATCGATTCCATGTCTCGTAATTCCCAACAACTGCAAAAATCTCAGATGGTGCATTAGCCATCACAACAGATCTTTCAATTGAAAAACTTGATTTTAAAAATACGGGAATTAAAAGTATAACAGCGATAAGACCGATCACTCCAATAGCTATTTTTTTTACCATACATCCATCCTAAATAAATTGATCTTATCTTTTTATCCAAAATTTTTTTTGTGTCAATTTATTTTTAAACACAAATCACAGTTCCCACAGGACTGACTCTTTTCCCCAAAATATTCATACAAAAACTGCCGACGACAAGTTTCTGTTTTCACATAAAGAAGCATTTGATGGAGTCGTTTGAGTGCAGTTTGTCTCTTAAGTTCCAAAAGTTCCTGGGAAATTAATTTTTGTGGGAGTTTGCCTGACAATCTCAAACTACTTCCTTCCAGATCTCCCGACGTGACATGATAACGGTCGAACAAATTTAAAACTGTCTGGAGCCGATGGTCTCCCCTATTTTTATGCACTACTTTCGATTGGAGTTCCATGTAATCTATAGAAGATAATTTTTCTTTATTTTGTGTAAGAACACCATAAACTCTTTTTATAAAATTTGCATCAGGGTTTTGCCATTCCACAAAATCGAGTAGAACCGCAAGATCACTTTCCACATAAAAAAGATGACACTCAGATGAAAGTCCGTCTCTACCTGCCCGACCAATTTCTTGGTAATACGATTCTAGTGATAGTGGCATCTCTGCATGGATCACCATTCGAATATCAGGTTTATCAACACCCATACCAAAAGCATTTGTAGCGAGTAGTATCTGAGAATCGTGCGTTAAAAATTCTTTCTGAACACGTTTCCTTTGAGTGGGACCAAGTTTTCCGTGGTAAAATCCATGTACTATAAACTTTGATTCTAAAAATTCAGAAAATTTTTGAAGTTTTTCAATCAGATTAAAGTAGATCACTTTCGGACCTGATGAACTTTTTTGAAGTAGTTTAAGAATGGACTCCCATTTCAATGTTTCTTCAACGAAAGTTTCTGCATGAAGATATAAGTTGGATCTAGCTATACCCGAATGAAATAATTTTATATCCTCTGGAGACAAATGCAATTCGCGAACAATATCATCTTGTACCTGTTTTGTGGCAGTTGCAGTAAGTGCAATTGTGATCGGATTGCCTAATATACCTCGAATTTCTCCCATACGCGAATAATCGGGCCGAAAATCATGCCCCCATGAGCTGATACAATGTGCCTCATCAATTGCGAGTAACGACACATTTCTTTTTTTTAAAATTTCCAAAAAGGTTCGACTTCGGAATCTTTCGGGTGTCACATAAATGAGTTTATATCTACCCATAGCAAGTCTTTGATACTCATTTTCCCTTTCTTCTTTTGTGAGAGAAGAGTTTATATAAGCCGCATCAATGTTTAATTTTTTCAATGCAGAAACTTGGTCGTACATTAAAGCGATAAGAGGCGATAAAACGACTGTTAAACCTGGGAAAAGTATTGCAGGAAGTTGATAACATAACGATTTGCCCATACCTGTTGGCATAATCACCATTGCATTTTTACCATTTAACAAATGATCTATGATAGTTTTTTGATGGGAACGAAACTGATCTATTCCAAAAATTCGTTTTGCGGATTCGATATCAAACATCGAACACCAAAGGTCGATAAAAAATGGAAATTACTTGCATTTTCTTGTAATTGAATATAAAATCAAAGTTTGTCTATGAAAACAATGTATTTCTTTTTCCTGCTCGTCTTCTCTATCGGTTGCAGCGAAAAACCAACTGTCAGATCCATGGAACCAGAACATGTGACCAAACAAAGGGAAATGTGTGAAGAACACAATGAGGATATCTTTGAAAGCCTCTTCTATGAAAAATCGAAGGAAACCATCCAAACCCGAACAGGACAAGTGACATCCGTTGTGGCGACGGGAGGTACAGCACTCACCGAAACCTTGGTTTATTTAGGAGGTGGAGCTGTTGTCGGTGTGCTTGTCTGCTCGCCTATTTTGGCCGCTGAGGCAGCAAGCGACTCCAAAACAGGCAAAGGTGCCAGCTGTGTTTTGGAAGTCGGCTCCAAGGTGGCTGCTGGTCTTGTGGCGGAAGGCGGATATGAATACACGAAAAAAGTCTGGGACGGAACTCGTTCCCTTCGGAATTTTGATTTTGATGAACTTTCTAGTTTGGTCCGAGAAAACTGCCAATGTTATATGAAAACTGGCCAAAAACGAGATCTTGAAACTGCCTGGAAACAAATCAAAGAATGGAAACGAGACCATGGAATTTGGGAACACCTTTCTGCCAGGGAACGTGATAAGGTGGATTCTTTGGAGAAAGAAATCTACTTACGTTTGGAAAAATACTAAGTGCAATTCTCGACGTACACGCAAGAGGATTGGTCGTAAAATGCGTGACAATGGCCTAGACCCGAGGATTCTGTAATTAGAAATAGAAATTAACTCTAGAATTGCCCTTTAGGAGAATCTCATGGTAAAAATCGCAATCAATGGTTTTGGTCGAATTGGCCGCCTTGTCCTTCGCTCAGGAATTAAAGACCCAAATATAGAATTTGTGGCTATCAATGACTTGGTAACTCCCGACAACCTCTCTTATCTTTTTAAATACGACTCCACGCACGGGATTTTTGACGGCGAAGTAACACATACAGACAATGAAATCATCATCAATGGTAAAAAAGTAAAAACATTTGCAGAAAGAGATCCAGAAAAACTTCCATGGAAAGAACTCGGCGTAGATTTCGTAATCGAATCGACAGGTCATTTTACGGACCGAGTTGGTGCCGAAAAACACATCAAAGCTGGGGCAAAAAAAGTTGTCATCTCTGCCCCTGCCAAAGATAAAGACATTCCTACTTTTGTGATGGGTGTAAACCATGAAAAATACAACCCGAGTGCAGACCACGTTGTTTCCAATGCATCTTGTACTACAAATTGCCTAGCACCGATCACCAAAGTTGTGTTAGACAACTTTGGAATTGTTGAAGGACTTATGACGACAATTCATGCAATGACTGCCACACAACCTACGGTAGACGGTCCTTCTAAAAAAGATTTCCGAGGCGGTCGTGGTGCTGCTCAAAATATCATTCCAGCCTCTACTGGTGCAGCAAAAGCCGTTGGGCTTTGTATTCCAGAAGTAAACGGGAAACTTACAGGTATGTCCTTCCGAGTTCCGACTCCAGACGTATCGGTTGTGGACCTAACAGTAAAAACCGAAAAACCTACTTCGCTTGCTGAAATCAAAAAGAAAATGAAAGAAGCTAGTGAAGGTGCAATGAAAGGAATTCTTGGTTATACAGAAGAGATGGTTGTATCCTCTGATTTTATTGGAGACATTCGTTCTTCTATCTTTGATGCAGATGCTTGTATTGAACTTTCACCAACTTTCTTTAAACTCGTATCTTGGTATGACAACGAAATGGGATATTCAAACCGAGTTGTCGACCTAGTTAGATACATGGCTAAAAAAGGTTAAGATGAAACTTCATAAAATTGAAGATCAAAATTTCAAAGGAAAACGTGTTTTCCTGAGAGTTGATTTTAATGTCCCGATCGAAGACGGAAAAGCGACGGACGTTACTCGCATTGAAAAGACACTTCCTACGATAGAACTGCTATTATCCAAAGGTGCACGCCTCGTCATTGGAAGCCACCTGGGTCGCCCGAAAGGAGGCCCAGATCCAAAGTATTCGATGAAGCCAGTTTTTGATGCCTTTCAAAAATTAGTAAAAGCAAACGTAACCTTTTCCGAACAGGTTGTCGGTTCCGAGGCGGTCGCCAAAAGCAAAGCACTCGGAGACGGTGAAATTCTTTTGCTAGAAAATCTAAGATTTCATAAAGAAGAAGAAGAAAACGGAAAAGATTTTTCAAAGAAATTAGCTGAGTTGGCAGACGTTTATGTCAACGATGCATTTGGTGCAGCCCACAGAGCTCACGCATCCACCGAAGGTGTCGCTCACCTCATCCCTTGCTATGCGGGACTCTTAATGAGAAAAGAAATTGAGATGTTAGGTGGTCTGGTAATGAGACCAGCTCGTCCTTTTGTGGCAATCATTGGTGGGTCCAAAGTTTCATCTAAAATTGCGATTCTCAAGAACCTTATCGATAAAGTAGATCATCTTCTTATTGGTGGTGGTATGGCTTATACTTTTTTACGCTCTCGCGCAGTTCCGATAGGCAAAAGCCTCTTCGAAAAAGAGTTCGAATCAGATGCTTTCCAAATCATCGACAGAGCAGGCGTACAAGGCATTGACCTTCAAATTCCCGTAGACCATGTGATTGCCGACAATTTTGACGCGGCTGCAAAAAGCAAAACCGTAGACAAAATGGGAATTTTGGATGGCTGGATGGGAATGGACATTGGTCCAAAAACCATCGATAACTATACAAAGGTGATCAAAAACGCGAAAACCATTCTTTGGAATGGGCCAATGGGCGTCTTCGAAATGGATAAGTTTGCCAAGGGAACGCTCGAAATCGCAAAAGCGATCAGCAAATCGGGAGCAAAGTCTGTGGTGGGTGGTGGAGATTCAATCGCTGCTATTAATAAAGCTGGTGTAGCAGATAAGATCACCCATATTTCCACTGGTGGTGGAGCTTCTCTGGAATTTCTAGAAGGCAAAACTTTACCAGGTGTTGCATGTTTATTAGTAAAGGATGAGGATTGATATGAGAAGAAAGATCATTGCTGGCAATTGGAAAATGAATTTAACACTGGCAGAGGCGAAGACCATTGCTTCTGGATTAAAAGAAAAGGTAAACGCATCCACTGCCGCAGAAGTAATGGTCTTTCCATCTTCGGTACATTTACCGGCTGTTTCAGAAATCCTTTCTGGATCGAATGTATTAACAGGTGCCCAAAATGCATATCCTGCAGCACTTACAGCCATGACGGGAGAGATCTGCCCTACTCAACTTGCTGAGTTCGGAATCAAACTTGTGCTTGTTGGCCACTCGGAGAGAAGACAATTCCTTGGGGAAACTAGCGAAATTTGTAATGAAAAAATCAAATTCTTTTTAAATGCGGGTGTGAGAGTTGTTTATTGTATTGGAGAAACACTTGCAGAACGAGAGTCGAATAACACATTTAATGTGTTAAGTTCGCAAATAAAAAAAGGTTTATCTGGAATTGAAAGCGCTAAATTTCAAAACTTGGTGATTGCGTATGAACCAGTGTGGGCGATTGGAACCGGAAAAGTCGCAACACCAGAACAAGCCGAAGAAGCGCACGCCTTTGTTCGTAAGGAAATTGCAGGGCTCTTTGTTGGTGCGAGTGCGATCGCAGATTCTATACAGATTTTATACGGTGGGTCTGTGAAGCCAGATAACATCGCATCGCTTCTTTCAAAACCAAACATAGATGGTGGCTTAGTGGGTGGAGCTAGCCAAAAATTAGATTCATTTTTAGGACTCATTAAATAAAGGAAATTAATATGGGATTTTTTATCGGAACAGTTTTAACACTTTTTATTCTACTTTCACTTTTTCTCATTTTGTTAGTGATGATTCAAACTGGCAAAGGTGGTTCTGCTGGTATGCTTGGTGGCTCAACTGCTAGCCAATCAGTATTCGGTGCGTCCACAGCAGATGTGATGACAAAAACTACGCGAGTTGCGGCAATTCTATTCATAGCACTCTCATTGACCTTGTCCTTCCTCTTTGCAAAAAAAGATGAAGTATTGCTTCCTGAAGTAGAGCCGTCTCTGGAAGCACCTGTCAATGCGAATGAAACTACTCCAGAAAATACGAAACCAGCTACTCCTTAGTTCAGTACTTCTCTTTTGTGCCCATTCTCTCATAGGGGAATCGGCACACTCAGATCGAGAAAAACTTCTAGATAAAGAAATCCTATCCCTTTACAGGGATCTATCCAGAGCTAGAGATCTGATGTCCTACGAATTTATAGTAGGCGAACCAAAAAATACATCCGTTAGCTTCCTTGGAAAATATCCCAACCGAACTGGCGTCAAAATTAAAAAATTTTTCGTAGATACGGATCCCGGGAACAAGGCGAAGGTCCGAAGTTCTGACGAAAAATCGATAACTCTCGAATTTAATGGGGTAACACTTTCTAAAGTCGAGATCTCTGTCATCACAGAAGACGTTCAAATCCAACATAAGTCCAAAACAAAAATTATCGATAACACACCATTAGATGATCAAATCAATGATATTGAACTTCAATTTAATGGGTTAGATGGTAGCAGTAAATTCCTACTCTCAGACTTAAGTAATGAAGCAACAAAATCTGAACGGAATGATTTTAAAAAAGATTTTTATATAAAATTTCTGTTGGATTTTCATGCTCAAATCTCGGCAATACTCGCCTCACAAAAGGAACGAGGACCTAAGGGACAAAAAAATATGTTCAAACAACTTAATGGTTCTCTAAAATATTGATCTGAATGATAAGTAGAAAAGAGTCACCTAACACGATTGAACAAATTACCGAAAAGGCCCGAGAATTGGAAGCCATCTACGATGTTGTACAAGATCCACTAGTTCTGATAGATTCCGATTTTAATATCCAAAGGACAAATTTTGCGACGATAAATTTCACAAAGGATTATACATTCGAAACGATATTAAACCAAAAATGTTATCGGGTATTATACGGCCGAAAAGATGTATGCCCATATTGCCCGTATGTGTCTAATCCTCAGAAGACCCCAAAAGGTCTCGGTGGTCCCACTGCCCGAGAGATTTTTTTCAAAATTGAAGGCAAAAAACAGACATTAAACTTAGAATTTTATCCATATCCGAAAGCTGAGGGTGAAAACTGGATCGTCGAAAAAATATCGGATGTCACAAAACAAAGAGAAAAGGAAGAAGAATCCTTTAGGATGAGAAACTTAGCTTCTCTTGGTATTTTAGTTTCAGGCATCGCACACGAATTAAACAATCCATTAACGGGCATTAGCCTCACACTCCAAAATTTAAAATCAAACTTAGAAACAGCTACTCCGGAACAAATCGACAAACGCTTAGAAATGATAAAAAATGATACCGCACGAGCGGCTATGATCGTATCAGATATCATTTCTTTTGCAAAATCGGATAAAGTAAAAATCACACTTGGTGATATTGTGGGCACCATCAAACGAGCAAAAGATACTGTCACTCGCCTTTTTCCACACCTTAGCAAAAACATAAATTGGAAATTCGAATACGATCATGAATACCAATTTCCCTTTCATCCAGCAAAGATGGAGAGGCTGTTTATGAACTTGTTTCGAAACTCGCTCCAGGCATTTGATTATAGAGCAGGTGAAATTTGTATCGATATGCGTAAAACCAAAAACTGGATACATATTATTGTCGAAGATGATGCCGGTGGAATTCCAGATGCGATTATCCATAAAATTTTTGACCCGTTTTTTACGAATAACAAGTCCGGTACTGGAACGGGTCTTGGACTTTCCATTTGCCATTCGATTGTTAAAGAACATGATGGAAATATTTCCGTAAAGTCTATGGATCAAAAAACGCGTTTTACCATATCTTTTCCTGCCACGGATAACTTGGATAACGTATGATCCCTAAAAAATCAGTTCTCATCGTTGAAGATATTCATTCCATTCGGGAAGCGATTATGGATCTTTTGTCCAATTCGTATGAGGTGTATGGAGCAGAAAATTATGAGGAAGCCCTTAGTCATCTCAATTCGAAAAAAATACATCTAACCATTACGGACATTCGTCTTCCAGGAAAATCTGGCATTGATATTGTCAAATTCATTCAAAAAGAGTTTCCCGAAACACTTTACGCACTTATGACAGCGTATAACATAAATGACTACATTCATTATGCCAAAGAATTCCAAATTTGGAATATTATTCCTAAATATTCTTTTTTAGACATTCATTTAATCGAAGTAATGGTAGAGAAAATATTAACCAACGATATATTTGGCGTGGAAAAATATTTTGACAAAAATTTTAAAATCATCGATTCCAAAATTAATAATGAATTCGAAGTAGCTCCTTCGAATGGATTGATCTATAAACAAATTCGTTCCGACCAAGAGCGCTCGATTTTATGCGGAAAAATCTCAAAATATTTGATCGGACTTGGAGCCCCTAAAGCCATTCAACAAGTATTGGAAGAATTAACATCTAACGCAATGATCCGTGCTCCAAGAACATATACAGGCGATTATAAATACCAATTCGAAATTCCATCTCATGATATGGTTGTAGCCGTTGACAATATAGAACTTTCACCGGAAGATTATTTTACGATAGGATATGGTTCTACAGAAACTACCCTTTTTATCGTTGTACGGGATCAATTTGGATCGCTAAAAAAAGAAGAAATCTTACACCGATTGGATCGGCACATCAGCGTAGACGATCTAACAGGCCTACCTAAAGGTTTAAGCGACAGTCATGGACGTGGACTTTATATTTGCCGAGAAATTAGTGATCAGCTGATTTTCAATATTGATCCTGGAAAGTGTACAGAGACAATTGCCATGATCAATCGCGAGGGCAGATCAGGTTTTAAATCTCTATCCATTTACGAAATTCCCTCAATTTGAAACCATAAACTGATAGAGATCATTTTTAGTTTCCATATAAATCACATTCGTTTTTTTTCCTGGGAAAAAACGGATAGGAGTCTCAGAAGATGAGATACTTTTCCGACGGATCACCTTTCCATTTTCATTTAAAAAAACAATTTCATTCTCGGATTGATAAATCAAAATACCGTCTTGTGAATAAACGGATTGATAGACAGAACCAACTTTTGATTTTTTATTTTCCCATATAAGTTCGTCTTTTTCAAAGAAGATTGTTTTGTCTGGAAGATTTACAATTGAGTTTTGACTATCCGAAATCGCAAAATAGATCTTATGCGGATAAAAAGAATTTAATTCCCATTCACGAATTTGTTCACCCTTTTCATCTAGTACCAGAAGATTGTCCTTGGAACCCACCGAAAAGTGTACGAGCGTAACTTTACCATTAGGCGAGATAGAAATACTTTTAAAAAAAGACTCATTTTTATCCAAAGATAAATCCTTTTGGAACAAAATCACCCCTTTGTCATCGACTCTATAAATTTCGCCGCCAGAAAATAATATCACGGCGCCTCTTCCTGTTTTATCAAAATCAAAGTCTGTCAAAAACCTTCCGTTTAACTCTGACGCTCCTACTGCATTCCCACTCGTATCCAATAAAAAAACGGTGTTATTGTCACCTGACAAGTACAATACGGGTGATCCGAAATATCCTGACCTTGGGTAAGAATTTATAGGTTTGTTCCAAAACAACTCTCCGCTAGCAGAAAAGAAATTAACCTCATCACCAATTTTTTGATATTCAATATATCCTGGAGTCAATAGAGCAAAATCTACATTTAAGGGTTCAGCGTAATTCGTAAATTTTCCTGTGCTGAATGAATAATACTTCTGTCCAATACGATAACCATTCAAAACCTTAAGAGGATTTTCCTCTCCTTTCGGAATACCCGTACCAAAAGCACCTTCCTTATTCCATAACCAAGTTTCTCGAACGGATATCTGCATGGGCAATTTAACATCCCATAAAAAAAACAATAGAATTGAAAATATAGAAGTGGTAAGTATGAATTGCATTTGAATCTCCTAAAGCAATTGATTTAACAAATATAAGGCTGTATTGGCTGCATTGTCTCGAATTGCTTCTCGATTGCCAGGAAACTGAAATAAAAATGCCTCGGGTTCGGAGTTTTTCTTTTTACGACCAATCCAAACGGTGCCTACTGGTTTTTCGGAAGAACCACCATCGGGTCCTGCAATCCCTGTGATAGAAAGAAAAAAATCTGAGTTTATTTGTTTTTCCAGACCATCTAACATTGCCTTGCATGTATTTTCACTTACCGCTCCGTATGTTTTTATGATTTCTGGATCCACCGATATTAAATTTTGCTTCTGTAGATTTGAATAAACGATCACACCACCATCAAAATATCCACTAGATCCAGCTAAATCGGTGATTTTTTTACCAAGAAGTCCGCCCGTACAACTTTCAGCGACAGACAATCGTAATCCAGATTTTAGTAATGTCTCATGAACATTTTGAAATACATCTCTTGTACACTTATTACCATAAAAAGTTTCCAATCTTTTTGCCGCTTCTTCTACTAACTCTATTTTACTAGATTGGAAAATAGCCTTTATAAAACCTTTTTGAGCGGTGACACCCCATTCTAAACCAGCCTCAATTAAATCCTTCTGATTTCCCATAAATTCTGATTGGAACAAGGACTCGCCGATATACCAGACCCATCTTGTTTCCTGGAATAAATTTTGTTTTTGATACGTACGTTTTAAAAAAGGGATCAAACGACGAGTGAACATTTCCTTCATTTCCCCAGGAACACCTGGCATACACACCAAGTAGGAATTCTCACTTAAAGATTCCACAAATCCAACAGCAAGTCCAACCGTATTGTCCAATGTGAGACTTCCCTCGGGTGTATCTACCTGCCGAAGTACAACGGGAAGAATCTCAGCATACGATTTTCCTCTAGACTCATAAAATCTTTGAAGTTTGATTCTCGCCTTTTCGTTCGTCTCTACTTTTTTTCCCGAAAGTGCAAGCGCACATTGTAATGTATAATCATCTTCAGTCGCACCTAACCCACCTGTCATAATCACAAGCACAGGTTCATCTTGAGATTCACTAGCTGAAGACTTCAATAGATTCAATTCATGCAAAATGATTTTCGGATCATCAGGGAGGACCAAAAAATTACGAACCTTCCAACCTAACTCAAATAGCTGATTGGCGATCCAACTTGAGTTTGTATCGATGCTTCTCCCAGCCGTTAACTCGGAGCCAGTTGAAATAATGGTTATACGAGGATTTTTCATCCTATGAAATTTCCTCTTTCGACATTTTCTCAGGAGAAGAAATGCCTAATAGACATAGTCCCGAACTCAACGCAAGTTTCGTAAAAGCGATAAGTTGTAATAGAACCTCTTTTTCAATTCCTTCTTTTTCTTTTATCCGGTTTTCCTTATTTCCATAAAACTTCGTAAATGATTTGCTGAGAGATTGTAAATAATTGGTAATGCGATGCGGCTCCAGAGTAGAGGCAGAGTCAAACACCTCTTCGGGAAATCGAGAAATCCAAAACATCAAACGCAAACGATCTTCTGTTAAGTACTCAGATGGAAATACTCGTAATTCTGTTTGAGAATTAGGTTCACCTAACTCACGAAATATAGAACAGATACGAGCGTGGGCATATTGAATATAAAAGACGGGATTTTTTTCAGATTCGTCTTTGGCCAAATCCAAATCAAAATCAAGAGGCATATCCGCCGATCTCATTAAAAAAAAGTAACGTCCTACATCCTTCGCGTTTTTTCCCAAATAATTTAAAAGATCATTCATGGTCTGGAAAATACCAAGTCGTTTGCTCATTTTTACTTTTTCCTTATTTTCAATGAGGTTTACCTGTTGGGCGATTAAAACTTTAAAGCTATCTGGTTTCTCTCCAAAAGAAATCAAAGAGCCTTTTAATCGGGATATATACCCATAATGGTCTGGACCCCAAATATCTATAAGTTCGTCAAACCCTCGTTTGTATTTGTCTATATGATAGGCAATGTCTGCCATTAGATATGTGGGTCTTCCGTCATCTCTACGAATTACCCGATCTTTATCATCATTGTAATTCGTAGAGAGAAAAAATAATTTATTCTCTTCTACTTTTAGATCCGTTTTTTTCAAAAGGTCTGGAACCTTTTCAACAGCACCTGATTCATGTAAGGTACGTTCACTAAAAAATTGATCAAATTTTACTCCAAAGGAAAGTAAATCTTCCTTTTGTCTTTTTAAATTGTAATCTATAGCATATTTCGATAATAGATCTATCGCATCTTCCCACTTTTTTTCTTGGATCCATAGCTCTAAATTGTTTTTCTTTTCGGAGGAACTAGAAAAATCTGCAGCGATGTCTTTGATGTATTCACCCCGGTAGCTTTCTTTCGGGAGAACCCTATCTTCGATCAACTGATAAACGGTTCGACTGTCTTCTTCTTCTTGGAAAGTAATCTGCTCACCACGTGCTTCTAAATACCTTAGCAACACTGCAACGCCTAACAAATTTACTTGATTTCCATAATCATTTACGTAAAACTCTCGCTTTACTTCATGACCGAGGGTGGTAAGTAAATTCGCGAGAGCATCACCATAAGCTGCAGATCTAGCGGAAACAATATTCATAGGCCCAGTCGGATTTGCAGAAACAAATTCTAAACATATTTTTTTTGACGGAATGGATTTCGCGTAGAGGGAATCGGATTTTTGAAATTGCCCTATATATTCCCAAATATACTCTGGTTTGATTCGAAAATTAATAAAACCTGGAGGAGAAAAAGTAACTTCATTAAACAAGCTACTCTTTGTTAAATGAGGAATTAAACCTTCAGAAATTTCCTTTGGATTTTGGCCGAATAAATTTTTATTTTCTAGAGCAAAAGGAGAGGAATAATCTCCAAATTTTTCATCTCTCGAATATTCAATTCTTATTTTGAAATCAAAAATCGGAATGGAAATCTGTCTCTCCTTTAACAAAAATTCGACTGCCAAAGTTAATTCATGTAAAACTTTATTTTTTATTAGATTTTGTGGATTCATTGGTCTCTATACTTTTATTTTTTTCGGGAAAACTAATTTCCCATAGGTGAAAGGATTGTTTTTGGTATCGTTTCACAAAAAATGGAATCGCTTCTGATTCTTTTCGAATCGTCTCTTTGTGGTAAATCGTTTGGACTTGTGATTTTACTTTCTCTCCACGTTTTGATTCTGCTTTCAACAATACCTGCAGGAGTGCCAAAAAGACCGAGAAAGTCATTAGGAAGAGAAGTGTTTTCGGAAATTGATTCACAAAAACGAGTCTCCCACGGTTTTATAAAATTCAAAGTAAGATTTAAATTCTTTTCCAGTAATGGATCTGAGGAATTGGTTTAAAACAGAATCTGATTCCCTTGTGATTTCCCTTTTTGTTCCGAGTTCTATGAGCTTTGAAAACCGATGGGTTAAAATTTGATGGAAATATCGTATCATAGGAAGTTGGTCGCGTGGTAGAGTATGACAGGTTCCACATAAAAATTCCCTGTTTTCCATGGCAAAGTAAGCGGAATTTTTTTGAAGGACACTTTCTCCACAGCTATGACAATAAAATTCAGTCGGAAAATGGCCCAGATTCGCCAGAATTCTCAGTTTAAAAAAAGGCAATAATTCCAAAGAAATTCCGTGCTCTTCCGCATACTCAAATGAACCAACAAGCACTTGATATAAAAATGGGTGAGATTCTCCTTCTGGATAAAGAGTAGCAATCATCTCACAAAAATAAAATACAAACATGGTCCCAAGATAAGAAGATTTCAATTGATCAAACCGATTGATCAAATTTAGCTCTTTAACGGATTTCCAATCCTTTTCACTTTGGTCATAAAAATCAATTTCTATTAACGAACCAAGCTCCGTAGATGCGATGGCTCTCCGTTTTGATTTACGAATTCCTTTTGAGATAAATTTCATTCTGATATCCGTTTCACCAGCCAAGCTGATCATTCTATCAGAATCTCCAAAATCAGCACTCTGAATGACAATGCCTTTTTCTTTTTTAAGCGCCATTTCGATTAAAGATCAGTTCTAAACATTCATCTTCCTTTTTTCGCATAACAATCGCTTCTTCTTCATTTGTTTCATGGTCATACCCGAATAAATGTAAAATTCCATGAACCAAAAGACGATAAAATTCATCGAGCGGGGAATGACCAATTTCTAACGCTTGTTTCTCTAAGGTATCAATAGAAATTACGATTTCACCAATCATCTGATATGGTATAGGTGGAAAAAACTGAAAAAGCGGAAAAGAAAGGACATCTGTCGACTTATTAAAACCTCTTCTCTCTAAATTAATCTTACACATGGCTAAATCTGTACAGACCAATAGATTCATTTCAATTCCCTTTAGAAAATCTGGCGCGATGTGAGATAATACGATTTTTATATTTTTAAAAATTTTATCCTCTTCTAAAAAATTATTAGGAGTATCATTTTCAAATGAAATTTGGAGATCTATTTCTCCCATATTTACTTTTTCTTTTTTTGTCCCGAAAGTTCTAATGCTTTGGTATCTTCAGGTTTCGGATATTTCGGTCTTTGGTGTAGACTCGACAATAGAACTTCTTTAAAACTCGCCTTAATCACTTCTAAATCACCTATGGTCAAACCACTTTGATCCAATTGGTTTTCGGCCAATTTAGAATTCACGATTTTCCGAATGAGCTCATCTAGACTTTCGCTCGAGACCTCATCTAGCGAGCGTGATGCGGCTTCTAAAGAGTCCGCTATCATCACGATTGCCGTTTCTTTGGACTGAGGGATAGGACCAGGATATTGAAAATCGGATTTTCTGATATTTTTCCTGGCAGATGCCGGAATATCCTGAAGGGCTTTGTGATAGAAAAAAGCCATGGTAGAAGTACCATGATGTTCCGGAATAAAACTTATGATTTCGCGAGGTAATCTGGCTTTTTTTGCCATCTCGATTCCATCTAACACATGATCAATGACAGTTTTTGCCGCAAGCGCAGGATTGTTTTTATCAATATGTTCTGGTTTGGGAATCAGGTGTTGGTTTTCGATAAAAAAACCAGCATTCGGAATTTTACCAATATCATGGAAATAAACTCCCACTCTTACAAGAAGCCAGTTGAGTCCTAAATTTTGTGCAGCTCTTTCCGACATTGCTGCCACCATAAACGTATGGGTATAAGTGGAAGGTGCCTTAGTTAACAGTTGTTGTAAAAGTGGATGCCCAGTATCGGCAAGTTCAATTAGTTTAAATCTCGTTGGTATATTGAATATATATTCATAGATCGGAAGTAAAAATTGTACGGCTGTAGCACTTGCAAATCCGTTGATCATACAAAGTGTGATGAGTCTAAATAAATTCGAATTAACAAAATTTGTCCAGAAGCTCAAGTTCGGATTTGAGACCCAAAAATCCCTTCCATCAAACAAGTAACCAGCTGTCGAAATTAGAATTTGTACAAAACTTAATATAAAACCTGCTTTTAGAAAATCGATTCGTTTTTTTAATCTTCTCCCATAAACAGCACTTACTACTGCAACCGTAAATGCTAACATAAATGAGGTGGCATTGTACCTAGAGGCAAAAAAGACAGTGAAAGATAAGAAAAAACCTATAGCAATTGCGAGTTGTTCATCATATGTAAATCCAAGTAATAAACAAACCATTCCTATCGGAACAAACAAACCGAAATAATACATACCAGCCCATTCGATATCATTCGCATAATACGTTTTGGATACTATATAGATAGCAAATATTACAATCCAAATCGTGATAAAGATAATGAGATTGCTAGATAAATCATTCAGTCTATTAGGACGATAACGAATCAAATAATAACCAATGATCGCAATCAAAACGCATTGTGAAATAAAAATAGAGGTAATGGATGCAATGTTAGCTCTAGTTGCATATAGATTCATCATATCTATTTTTAGTTTAACTGCAGGTGTAATTACCTCACCAACGCGAACAATCACTTCGTTGGCTTGTATCCTACTTCTTTGGATCGCGACAGAATCTGCTGCTCTTTTCCGAGCCAACTCTGTTTCGTCAGGATTGAACACACAGGCAGGATATGAATAAATATAATATAATCCAATCCTTGATACAGATTTTAATAGAATCGGTGAAACATTTGGCAACTTTTCTTCAGCTAATCTCTGTAACGTGCCAAGTATAGGACCTTCCTTGTATATTTGTGAGCGTGGAACAACCAGACTTCCATCAATAGAAGTATTTAATTCTTGGGTCCCTAAATTTCTGATTTTAGCCCCTGATTTATCTAAATCTTTCTGAAAGTTTAACTCTTCTTTGACGATACAATACCTCGAAAAAATGAGATTCGTATATTGTTGGATAAAAGACTTTAATTTATCTTTTCGCGGATAATCTACGATTGCTTGTATTTCCTCATTGGTTCGGTTTCTCCAGCGTGAAATCTTTTCTTTCACAACTGCAGGAGAAGGTTTTGTTCCGTCTACCGACAATAACTTTAGAGACTCAATATCTTCTGATAAGTTAACATCGATTCCACTGCTGAGGACATTAAAGTCTTTATCAAAAGAAAAAGGTATGTTTGCTGTAGCTTTTAGCCTTTCCTGTTTTGTTTTTTCCTCGTCTTCATAATAGAACTCTTTTACCGACTGAATCGTTTCTGGTGCGATTTTACCTTCTGAAAATGCTCCATCGACACCCGTGTTGATCCTTTTTTGTCCAAAAAATGGAACGGATAGATTATATGTTACAAATAGAAGAGTTAAAAATACCAATATGATTTGGATATTACGAACTGTTGAAACAGGTCTAACTTTCGTTAGAAAGTCAGTGAGGTTGGCCATTGTCTTTTCAAAGATCGCTTTCATCGTTTTTCAAATAGCCCCTCATTTTCCTCGAACCGACGCACGATTGCTTCCACTATATGATGTCGGGTGATGTCTTCGCGACCAAAAAAAATAGTTTCTATACCATTTAATCCGCGAAGTGTATGCACAGTTTTTTCCAAGCCCGACCTGCCGTGAGCCAAATCAATTTGTGTGGCATCTCCCGAAATGGCCATTTTAGAATTTTTTCCAAATCGGGTCAGAAACATTTTTAATTGTGGCAAAGTACAATTCTGCGCTTCATCCAATATGATAAATGAATTGGAAAGAGTCCTACCTCGCATAAAGGCAATCGGGGCAATTTCTATTTTGTTTACTGAAATATATTCTGTTGTTTTTTCAAAGCCGATACACTCATGTAACGCATCGTAGATGGGACGCAGATAGGGATTTACTTTTTGCGTAAGATCTCCAGGTAAAAATCCTAGATTTTCTCCCGCTTCCACTGCAGGTCTTGTGAGTACAAGTCGTTCCACTTCTCCCGTTTGCATCATCCTACATGCCGTGGCTATGGAGAGAAAAGTTTTACCAGTTCCGGCAGGGCCCATGGCAACAGTGATAAAGTTTTTTTTCAGGCTCTCAACAAAATGTTCCTGATTTTTTGTTCTAGGAAAAATGGGTTTTCCTTTAAAGGTTACAAATACCTTTTCTTTAGGCGACCAATCTCCATTGTCTGCACCTGACGCGAATTCTGCGCTCCCAGGAGTCGGCCAACCCTTGTTAGCATCTTTTGCCTGGTTCATCATATAATCAATATCGAACACTGAAAAATTAGTTTTGTCTGGTCTTTTCCGAAAATTATCTTCTAACCTTTGGAAGGTCTCGACTGCAACTCGTATATAATCCGAGTCCCCTTGCAGAATCAGCGTTTTTCCGCGAGGAATCATCTTTACCTTCAGACGAGTTTCCCATAACGGCACCTGAGAATCTCCAATGCCGCAGATCACATTATACAGTGACTCGCTCTCGAAGGAATAAGTTGTATCCATAGCTAAATTATATGCTAACGACTCGTAATTTCAACTCTTCTAATTGTTTTCCTTCCACAAAACCAGGAGCCTCGCTCATCAAACACTGGCCTTTTTGGGTCTTCGGGAAGGCAATGACATCCCGAATCGACTGGCCATTTGTCAGAATCATCATGACACGATCAATTCCGAAGGCAATTCCACCGTGCGGAGGTGCACCATAGGAAAGCGCTTCTAGTAAAAAACCAAACTTGTCTTTGGCGGAAGTTTCATCGATTCCAATCGCTTCTAATACTAAAGATTGAATTTCGTGGTTATGGATCCTGATACTACCTCCACCAATTTCCGTACCGTTTAAAACCAAATCATAAGCTTTTGCGTTGATAGATGCAAGATTTACTGTTTTCCCAGCCTTCCAATCTCTGAGTTTGTCCCAATCTTCCTCTTTAGGGGATGTAAACGGGTGGTGGAGAAAAGTCCAAGTTTTAGTAGCTTCATCTAACTCAAACATTGGAAAATCTACAACCCAATGGAAATTGTATGCTGTTTTTGGTGGATCATATTTTTCGGATAATTTTAATCTTAGAGCACCTAACGAAGCATTGACGATTTTCGAACTATCCGCTCCAAAAAAGAGCATATCGCCGTCTTTGGAACCAACTGCCTGCGCGATTTTCTCCAACACTTCTGGTTTAAACCTTTTGGTGATAGTCGATTCTAATCCGTTTGGTCCATGTTTCATATATGCCAAACCTTTCGCCCGGTAATCTCGATTTAGCCAAGCTGTAAGATCTTCGATCTCTTTTCTGGAGATATTAGCTCCACCTGGAACACAAATGACTTTTACCACTCCGCCTGTCGTGACCGCTCCCGAAAAAACTTGGAAATCAGAATCTTTTACAAGTTCGGATACATTTACTAACTTCATGCCAAATCGGATATCCGGTTTATCACTTCCGTATTCCTCCATGGCAACAGCATATGGCATGGTTTCAAATGGAGTCTCGATCTTTAATCCAAACACCTTATCCAAAGCAAATTTCCACATAGCTTCGATTTCGCGACGAATGTCTTCTTCTGATACAAAAGCAAATTCCATATCCAATTGGGTAAATTCTGGTTGTCTATCTGCTCTTAAATCTTCATCTCTAAAACATTTTACGATTTGGAAATATCTTTCCATTCCACCAATCATAAGAATTTGTTTGAAAAGTTGTGGGGATTGTGGGAGAGCATAAAATTGCCCTTGGTTCAGTCTGGAAGGCACCAAAAAATCCCGAGCTCCTTCTGGGGTTGATTTATTCAGAATAGGAGTTTCGATTTCTAAAAAAGACTTCTGGTCGAGATATTCACGCAAAGCGAAGATTAGTTTATGCCTAAGGATCAATCGATCTTTAAGTTCTTCTCTCCGCATATCTAAATAACGATACTTCAGTCTGACTTCTTCACCTGTTGGATCATATTCGTCCAATGTAAATGGAGGTGTTTTTGAAGTATTGAGAATCTCTAACTTTTCAACAATCAGTTCATATTTTCCAGTTACCATCTTAAGATTTACAGATGACTCATCGCGTAAACTTAGTTTACCGAAAACTCCAATCACGAACTCGGATCGAATTTTTTCTACTTTGGAAAACTCATCTCCTAATAATTCTTTTCGGCAGACAACTTGGAGCACACCTGAGCGGTCACGCAAATCTACAAAAATCACTCCACCTTGGTCTCGGTAACGAAATGCCCAACCCGCAACAAAGATTTGTTTGCCGACGTGAGATTCATTTACAGCTTCTGCTTGGATTCTATTTCGATATTCTTGTTCTATCCAGTTTTTCAAACTATTTTCCTTTAAATTGGCACGTTGTCGAATCTGGAAATTTTCGGATTGAACATCAACGGAAAATCTCCAGTCGCCCCTGCTCTGTTTTTTGCGATTATAATTTCAGCCATACCTTTTTTAGTAGGTTCTAATTCTTCAGGTGGTTTCACCATTTCTTCTCGGTATATAAAACATACAATGTCGGCATCCTGCTCAATGGCACCTGATTCTCGTAAGTCGGACAATTGTGGTCTCTGGTCTTTGGATCGCGATTCAATCGACCGATTCATTTGCGATAAGGCAATCACTGGACAGCCAATTTCTCTGGCCATCTGCTTGAGACCACGAGAGATACTGGCAACTTCTTGTTGGCGTCCACCTTGTGCAGACCTCGGATCACTCATTAGCTGCAAATAATCAACGATCACAAGTCCAATGTCTTCCGTGGTTCTCAACTGCCGAACTCTTGCGGAAAACTCTTGTATTGTTAAAAATCCAGAATCATCAATGAAGATTCCTGCCGTAGTAATTGTTCCCACCGCATCTTTCAATTGGCTCATTTGGGTGGGAGTCAATGCTCCCGATTTCATGGAATAAGAATCGATTCTGGCTTCTGCACTCAGTAATTTTAATAAAAGTTCGCGGCGGCTCATCTCTAACGAAAATATAGCAACCGTTTTACGTTCTTTCAAAGCGACGTTTGCTGCTATGTTCAGCGCAAATGTGGTTTTTCCATTACCCGGTCTGGCCGCCAAAATCATCAATTCATGGGGTTTTAAACCCGTTGTCGACAAATCTAGACCCTGGTAGTGCGTTTTCAGTCCGCTGATACCACCACCACTCTGGCTATTTTTTACAACAGCCATCAAATATTCGATTAGATCGTTGGCGTCTTCTCTTACTTTTCGGAGTCCTTTGGACCTCTCTTGTCTCGAGATGTCCATAAGCGATTGTTCAATAAAACTAAAAACTGTGTCATTTTCGCCTGGTTCGGATTTTACTTTTTCAATTGCAAGCGTAAGACTTTCAACATATTTCCTACGATCACTGACCCTCTTAACACGTTTGATATAATAGTCTAATGACTGTGAGGGGACCGTATCTTTATAAAGAGAAGTTAAGTATTCCAAATCACGAGCTTCATCTTTGAAGAGATGTTTTTCTCTCATATGACTTGTAACAGTGATTAAATCAAGAGTCACTCCATCTTGGATCAAATCCAACATGGCAGAAAAAATACGTCGGTTGTTTTCTAGGTAGAAATCATCGGGGGCGAGCCCCATGTCTTCCTGCCCCGCAACACCACGCGCGAGCAGGTAGCCAATTAGGTTCTTCTCAGATTCTATCTCCTGAAGAGGGTTAGAATTCATAGAAGTTTAGGAGAAAAACTTAATTCTCTCCGATTACTTTTACTTGAATTTGTGGAGTAACACCTTCTGCCAAACGTACTTTGATTTTGTATTCGCCTACGTTTTTCAATGGTTCACCAAGATCAAGTTTGCGTTTGTCGATTTCGATTCCAGATTTTTTCATCGCATTTGCGATATCTGTTGCTGTGACGGAACCAAACATCTTTTCTTTTTCACCGATTTTAACTTTAATCTCGTAAGACTGTCCATCGATGGAAGAAGCGAGATCTTTCATCACTTTAACTCTTTTATCTCTTTTCAGATTCGCGAGTTTTTTCTGATGAAGAGCCATTTTCGTATTACCGTCATTAGCTCTAACTGCAAGCCTGCGCGGAATTAAAAAATTCCGAGCATAACCATCTGCAACTTCTTTAATGTCACCAGCATCACCTAAATTCAATACATCTTTTTGTAATACTACTTTCATTTGTATCTCCTAAAGAACCTTATGTGGAAGTAACACAATCGCTCTAGCTTTACGAATCTCACGTGCGAGTACTCGTTGGTGTTTCGCACAAGTACCTGTTATACGTCTTGGGATGATTTTCCCTCGATTGGTTACAAATCGTTCTAAAATATCGATTCTTTTGTAATCCAGGCCAGCTAACAGTGCTTTGTCTGCACAGAATTTGCAAACTTTCTTTTTATACTTCGCGTTCTTACGGCCGAATTTGCCTTCGCCGTCTTTCCCACGAAAGCCACCTTTTTCATCATCTTCAAGGGATTCCATACTATCACGGGAATCCATTCTTTTGTCTTCTAAATGTTCACTCATTGTCATTACCTATTAAAATGGAATGTCTTCGTCTCCGGCAGAATATTCATCAAAACCACCACTTGGTCCGGAATCATAAGTGGATGGAGAGGAATCACCTCGTTCAGAAGAGCTACTGGAACCAGTGTTTCCACCGAGTAACTGCGCCGATTCCACATATACGCGGATTTTCGATGCCTTTTTTCCTTCTGGTGTTTCCCAAGATTGCTGTTGAAGACGTCCTTCAATCGCAACTTGTTTTCCTTTGCCTGCATACTGCTTAAGAATGTCAGCTAACTTTCCCCATGCCACGCAATCGAAGTAATTCGTTTCTTCCTTTTTATCTCCACCAGAGATATAAATACGATTACTAGCGATCGAGAAGTTCACAACAGAACTTCCGTTTACCGATTTAAATTCGGGATCACGTGTCATACGTCCAATCAACAGGACCTTATTAAGATCGTTAGCCATTGGACCTTATTACGAGGGTTTTCAGTATATTTGTGTTAAGTTTGAATTCGTGTTCAATCTTAGCGATTTCAGATGGAGCACCAGTGCATTTAATCATTGTAAAGTGCCCTTGTTCATCTGCGCCAATTGGGTGCCAGAGTCTTTTCGAGCCCCAGTCCTCTTCGTTTTGGATCGTGATCGCGTGTTTAGAAAGAATGTCCTTTACGGCAGTCTTCGCATCTTCCACAGCGCCTTCACGAAGAATATTCGTGATTTCGTAGTTTCTCATTGTTTCTCCTATGGGTATACCCCCATTACTACTTGGTATGGGAGTAGAAGAATAAAAATTAGTGATACGGATAGGGTTTTTCGGGTTAGAGTCAGGGTCAATGGAATTTCTTCTTGGTTCCTAGGAATTGGCTGATTTCCTGGTATTTTCTAAGAGAATGAAAGAAAAAATCAATTTTCCGGAGATTTGGGGACTTGGACTTGGTATCTTCCTACTTTTCTATTCAGCTTTTTTGAATCATTATTCTCCGTCAGAACCATATTCGGAAACACATTCTGGATTTCATTCCCCAATCATTGCCCTCGAGACTGCCGAAACTCCAAAACAAGTGCAAGACATTCTCGGAACAATTGACACGGAAGAGTTCCCTGGCCTCACCAACCAATACCGAATTCTGAATTATTTTGATTTTGGGTTTATCTTTTGTTATATGGCATTTTTTGCATATACCGGACATTATGCGGGACGGAGAGTACGATCCATTTTTTTAAAGATATTTTTAGGAATGATAGTTTTACTCGTCGTAGGAGGATTTTGCGATTTAGTGGAAAATATCCTCATTTTAAATCTTTTAGATTCTAAAAATGCGGAAGAGATGTTGCCATCGTTGGAATATCTAAAATCCACGAGCCAAATGAAATGGTTCTGTTTACTCACTTATACAGCGATAGTTGGAATCTACTTTTGGTTATACGAAAAAGGCTGGTTACTTAGAATATCTTCTATATTTTTACTGACATCTTTTTTTCTAGGTTTGTTTTCTTTTCTTCGGATTTGCCTCCTGGAGATAGCCTTTGGTTTTATGTGTTTTGGATTACTTCTAGTATGGCTTCAATATGGTTTTACGTTAGCTTTTAGTTCTTTATCTAAAAAAACATAGCCACGCCCTCCCGAAATTACCATTTCCGTTCCTAAATTTTTACATAACAAAGAATATTCTCTGAGAAATTCTTCTGCTTCCACGGCACCTAACGGGAAAAAATATTGATCCCCAGGAAGTGTTTGGTGTTTGCCGAAAACAGGAATAATTTCCGCACAAACCAAACGAGTTCCGTTGAAATGCAAAACAACCGATATATTGTGTTTTAAGTAGAGGTTCTTCGAGCCAAAAAGAAAATTTCCGAGTGAATAGATTACGATTCCTTTGGGGAAAACTTCTATGCCTTGGGGAATATGTGGATGATGACCAAGAATCACTTGGTAGCCTGATTGGACGAGATACTTTGCTGTTTTTCTTTGGACCTCAGTTGGTTCAGGACTATACTCCACTCCCCAGTGTACAGAAAGTAAATTCACTTGATTTGGTTTGGTTTTTTTTACTAATCGTTCCGCTGTACTTACGCGGAAATAGGCTGCTCCAGAATTTTTTGGACCAGCAAACAAGCGTGTTTCGCCAATATCGGAAAAAGAAAAGGTTCGATACTCGATATTTTCTTTTTTAAAAACAAGAGGTTTAAGTGCCTCTTCTTCATTTTTACCTGCACCCGCATAACTGATTTTACTTTCATCTAAAGAGAGTAAGGTGTCCAATAGACCTGACTCTCCGATGTCCATCGTATGATTATTCCCGAGAAAAACTCCGTCGATCTGCAGTGCGGTCAAAACACGTAGGTCTTTTTTTTCTCCGTAAAAAACATAGGATTTTAATTTATCTAAGGTAGGAGTTTTGTGTAAAATGGGAGTTTCCAGATTTAACATTCGATAGTCCATATTATAAAGCAAGGAAGTAAAACTGCGAAAAGGCATTATAGGATCTTCCCCTTTCATGGCATCTCTGACGCCCCAATTAAACATTACATCTCCGCCCACCCAAATTTTTGTCGTATTTTTAAATCGAAAGCCAGTTCCTGTTGGAGTTTTATAGCGATAATAATCTTCATAGGGAGGAATTAGAATATTCTCATATTCTTCTATAGGTTCAGAACTTTCCGCAACTAAAGAATGAAAATTTATAATAGACGCCGAAAATAAAAATGAAATTAAAAGAAGTTTCAATTTCAGCATTGCTAAAATTTAAATATGGAGTCGGCTATCTCTGTTTTTACAATTTTTTTCATCGTGATTAAAATCAACGCATTGTCCTTTTCATTTTCAAGAGTCATCACTTTCGAAAGAATTGTTTTGGCAGGGTGAACGTGTTTCGGATCCTTCTCTTTTACAAGCGAAACTGCCTTAATCCCTCTCACTTGGCTAGAGAGTTCAATCCGAGAAGGAAGATTGTTTTCAAAAAAATATTCATATAAACCGTCTTTTTTATCTACAAGGATCCGGCTTTCTTTTGTTAAAAATTTTGCTTTTGGTGTTAATATTTCTGTCTGAAAGGAGCCAGAGAGATATTGGTATATAACAGGAAAAGGAAGTTGGATCACTTTTTTAGTATTTGGGTCTTGGAGATAGATATCACCCATTGGCTGTGAGGTGGGATTGTTTTGACCAGAAGGTTTGATCAATATTTCTGTAGGACTTGCAATCAATTCAGAGAAAATTAAACCCAAAAAAGTATCCATCAGTTGGATTTTCAAAAGGCCACCCGATTTTGAGTAAAATACCTTTCCGTCCACATTAAACGTATCTTTTTTGGGAACTAAAACTTGGATGTTCATAGAAAACTCTCCTCTGAAGGATGAAAAGTTTTCAGTCTGAGAAGCAATTCCAGCTAACAGTGATTTTGCCATCGGGTCATTGGCAGAGGTATACTTTGAAGTATCTTTTCCGATAAAGTTAATATCTTCTACGCTTGTAGTTTTACATTGCAAAAGTAATATGATAAATAGTATGCTTCGGAAGGTCATTTTGAGAGTTCCTTTTTTAAAGACATCATTTTCTCTTTTATGTTCAATTTCTCTTTCTCATCTTTAGACAACATCAGAAACTTTTCATAATAGTGATTGGCTTTTATATAATCTGTTTTTTTCAGATAAACGTCTCCTAAATGTTCCAAAATAACGGGATCTTCCATGTTTCGATCGAGTGATATCAACTCAGCAAAGTGTAAATGCAAAAGTGCTTCCGAAATTTGACCTAGTTTGAAATAAATCCAACCCAAACTATCTTGGTAAGCTGGATTGTCAGGTTCTAGATCAGTTGCCTTAAGTAGATATTTTTTTGCCTCTGCAACATTGATTCCCTTTTCCGCATAAAGATAACCTAAATAATTATAAGAATTTGATGTTTCTGGATTATATTCGATAGCGGAAATCAGACTTTTTTCCGTGTTAGGAAAGTCCTTTAACTTATCATAGGCGATTGCTAAATAAAAAAGAAAATTTGAATTTTTCGGATCTGATTCCAAGGCCTTTTTCAAAGCTATAACAGCGTTCTTGAAATCTTCCTTTTGGATCAACAAAAGCCCCTTTAAATAATAAAAGTTAGCTGAATTTGGATTAGCCGAAATCAATTCTTCTGTAAGTTTTAAGGCCTCCCCGTATTTTTTTATCGATTCATTCATTAATAAGTAAGCTAACCTAAAACGAAAGGATTCAATGGTTTCCTCCGTTTTCGCGAGCGACAATGCTTTTCTCATGAGCAAAATTGCAGTCTGGACGGCTGACATAGATTCTTTACAATACGAAATTTTTTCATATAAAAGTGGAATCTCATTTGTTAGATCCGCGTTTACTTTAGCGATTTCCAATGCTTTGCTGAAATAATTTTCAGCAGTGACGTATTGGCGATACTGAAAAGCCCATTGTCCTGCTTCCACTGCCGCCTTATACTTGTTTGTAACATCGTTTTTTGTAATTAAGTCGGCCAGAAGAATTCTTGTGCTCAAACGATTGGGATTTTTCTCAATAAATAATTTTAGTTCCGATTCGAGAGTTTCCGTATCTCCACTCAAATACCTGGATATCAGTTTTATAGTTCCTTCTTTTGGAATTTTTTTCTCGAGAGACAAAATCGAAAAATATTCGGGAGCAAAAACGCGAGAGTCCATAAAATATAATTCACCTAACATATGAGATGCATCGAGATCCCGAGGATTTGAGGCTCTCATCTTTGAAAGATGTTTTTTCGCATTTCCGAACTCACCTAAGGTAAAATAAATTTGAGAAATTTTAAACTGTACTTCGATATCATTAGGCGCATAACGCAAATAATTTTCATAATGAAAAACAGATCGTTTCGAATAATCGAGTTTATAGTTAAGGTCTCCTAAAAATTTTAGTATCGTAGGCTTTAATTTCGAGTTTGTATCTCGTCTTTCAATGACATCCGAAAGAGAAATAAAGTAAAGAATCGATTTATTCCACTTTTTTAAGTCGTAATGGATGTTCCCTAGGTAAAATAAAAAATCCACATCAAAAGGATATTCGTGCAAGTGAGATTCAAGAGTTTGACTCGCTCCTTCCAAATTGCCTTTTCGAAGTAAAATTCGAGTTTTTAAGATGATGATTTCTTTCGGAGGAACCTTCGGAGATGGATACATCGCATATGCTTTTTCACTCCAAGAGAGCGCCTCATCCATTTTTCCGAGTTCCAGATAACTACTGGCAACCGACATAGAACTCAGATAACTAGGCTCAAGGCCTAATTCTTTTTGGCAGGTGAAATACTTTTCAAAAAACTGAACTGCTGTTTGATGGTGTTTAACCGCTTCTTCTGGTTTTCGCTCGTCCGTTTTATGATAACCATCTCTTTGTTCTTGGTAAGCCCTTGAAAGAAAATACTCTGGTGAAGAGCCATTTTCAACCAAACTACAGGACTTTTTAACAGGTTCAGGACCGGCCTGAAGGGCCAAAAAGGAAAAGGATAAAAGAAAGAAAAAACGGAAAGTGGGTTGGTTCATAAGGTTAATTGCTTGAAACATGAATGGAATCCGACAAAGTTCGGGAACAGGGACAATCCTTGAACCAGATCTTCCGAGAAAATTTAAAATACATCTTAGCTGTTCTCCTCGTATGGGCAATCACTTTCCCATACATTTTACAAAACAAGGACACGATTCTTGCCAGGTTAACTCTTTGGTTCAACCAAAAGGATGGTTATCCGAACCTTCGGGTTGCACATAAACTGATCCAAAAGGGAGACGAGATCATTGCCGACAGGCAAGAAAAGTCGACTGGATTTTTCTCAGGGCTAAAGGACTTCGCTGAGGACTCGGACAGCGGAAAGGTAAACGGATTTCCATTAGATTTGATGATCATGGAGAAGGCGTGTCTTTACTACCGTTCCAAAGAACATGTTGAAGAAATTTTTTTAGAACCGTCTTGGTTAGAAAAAGCAAAGGAATGGGACACGTCGGCTTTCCATCGCAAAGAAACTTATGATTCCAATAAAGTTTCCCTAGGACCCAATCCCAAAGGATATTGGAACTTACATATTGAAGCCGTTTTAGAAGCATTAGATTATTACAAACGTGCCTTACAATTTTCAGGGCCAGATTTAGAAGCCGCAAAAAAAATTGAAAGTGTTGCCTGGGCGGTTTGTCGTCCAGCCGAGATCCTACTCGCTTATAAAACAAATATGATCGAAACAGAGAACTTTGTTTTAAATAAATTAAAATCCGAAAACAAACTTCCTTCAAAACTTACAGAAAAACAGCAGCTGACGATTCTCTTGTCTGTTATAAAAAACAATTCATTTTCTGAAGTAAATCCGAACAATTATCAAGAATCTCTTCTACGACAAATCCTACTTACGGGAATGAAAAATTTTTCACCCAAAGAAATGGACGAAGTATACGAACGTATCATTTACTTTGTTGCCCAAAGTGAAAAAGAATATTTAAAATTTGTACAAAGGCGTGGCGATCTTTATTTTCAATTAGGCAAAGAAAATAAGGACTATTATAAAAAAGCTATCTACCAGTACCAAATCGCAAGAAATTTAGATTTAGCAAGCCAAGATGAAACAGTAGATTTGCCTCTTTTACTCGTTCATCAATTTGAAGCAAACCTTTCGATTGCAAAATGTTATTTTGAGTTAGGTGAATTTAAGACTGCCTTAAAAATTGTAGATGAATTGAAACTTCTACTTCGAAATGTGGATGAAAGCAGCGTAGGTGGTAAAAAGATTCGAATCATAAACGATTACTATGATACTAAACGGAAAGTGCTTAGAAAATTAAAAAGGTTTGAAGAGGCAGATGAAATCCCTCTCACCGACTGATATTCATTACTTTGATTATAACGCGACTCATCCACCTTTCCGAAGTTTATTGGTGGAATCAGTCGACGAGTATTTGGATGAGTATTTTAATCCTTCTGGTGCCACTCGATATTCCCTATCAAACCAAGGAAAAATCGAAAAGGTTAGAAAATACTTTTCTAGTTTAACAAATACACCCGAAAAAAATTTAGTTTTTTCTTCAACGGGCACGGAAGCAAATTATCTCTTGTTACGTGCGTTAAGAAAAAAACAACCTGAACTTTCTTCCGTTATCGTAAGTCCTTTTGAACATTCGAGTATGTACAAAGCGATCGAAGACCATCATTTTTCCATGAGAATTATAAAAACTGATCTCTCTGGTATCATTCAACTTTCACACCTAGAGGAATTATTAGAAGAAAAAGCAGACCCCATTATCTGTCTTCATACGGGCAATGAAACGGGTGTTATCCAACCGACTTCCAAAATTTCAAAACTCGCACTTAAATTCGGGGTCTATTTTTTGAGCGATTTGATGCAAGCCTTTGGAAAGTACCCAGTCCAATTTCAAGAATTTTCGGGTTATACCTTTTCCTCTCATAAAATTGGTGGGGGAATGGGAGCGGCACTCACTGGCATTAATTTTGATTTGGAAAATTATTCTTTGTTTGGCGGCGGGAACCAAGAAAATAGTCACAGAGCAGGGACAGAAAATTTGCCTGCCATTCTCGCTTTTTCAAAGGCCAGTGAATTGCAGACAAAAGAGTTGGCAGAAAAAAACAAAAAGTTATCAGAATATCGAAAAAAAATCGAAGAACAACTTGAGCTTTTCGGCTGTGAAATCATCGCAAAATCTTCTCCGAGAACACCAAATACCAGCTATGTGTTACTTCCCATAGAAGAAATTGATTTTTTTTTATTAGGTATGGAAGAACGCGGGTTTATCATTTCGACGGGAAGCTCTTGTAAATCCAGAGCAAGAGAGGCTTCTAGTTCGCTACTTGCCATGGGTTATACCAAAGATGAATCTCTACGTTGTGTGCGAATTTCGACAGGAATTTTTACCACCGAAACAGAGATAAATTTGCTTTTAAATTCTTTCCAAGAATTATTGTTTACCTTCCAGAGCGTATCTTAGATGAAAATCAGAATCATCGCCAAACCAAACCACAATGGTGAAATTTTATGGGAAGATGATCTTAAGTTTTTTAATCCCGTGGAAGTAATCTGTCCAATTGATGGAAAAACCCTCAATCTGTTTCAGAAAGACTGGGAACAGTTCCTAAATCGACTTTTGTCTTCCTCTCCATCAATCTCCGAATTCAAAGATAAATTATTAAAAAAATCTACTAGCTTAGAACAGATGCTATTTGGCAATCGAAAACTGCCATGGAAACAACAAGGTTTTAAAGATCATATTTTTTTACAAACTGATCCTGAATTTACTGCGTATCCGTGGGAAATACTTACTTCGAATGGGTCTTTCTTTTTTGAGAAAAAAAATTTTTATCGAGGAATTCGCTCCAATCACCATCTAACAGATACTAAATCGGGAAAAACTTTTTTGTTAGTGGAAAACCCCGTTTTAGAATCTCTCGTGGAAAGTGTAAAGTCAGAAGGAAAACAAATCTCGAATCTTGTCGAAGACAATTCCAAATTTCCATTTCTTCGACTCAAATCCGAAAATTTAAAAATTTCTAGGTTTTGGGATGAAATTTCTAACGCAGGTTTTTTGCACTATGCAGGTCATACTGACAAAGGTCAGATTCCGTTCCCCAAAGAAGAAATGTTCCTTGGCGATCAAATTGGCCAGGCAAAACTCACCAATCTTCAAATCGTATTTTTAAATAGTTGTCATTCCGCATTTGAAGGCGAATCAACTTCGGGACTATCCTCACAATTTCTAAAATCCGGCACAAAGTATGTGTTAGATTTTCTAAATCCGATCGAAACTGGTGTGGCAGAAAAAATTGGCGTTCAATTTTGGGAAACATATTTCCGAGTTGGAAATGCTAGAACAGCCTTCCAGACGGTGAAATCACAATTACAAAAGGGAGACGTAAAAGAATATGCCAGCAGTCTTTCTTTCATTTGCTTTTCGCCAGATGAAAAAAAGAAGTCACAGGCTTTATTATCGACACTCATTGTTTGTTCTTTACTTTTGTTAAGCCTCTCCCTTATAACATTTTTCAATCAAAAAAATAAAATCGAAAACCAAGCACCCGTTCCACAAGAAACAGAACCCAATCCAAAAAAATGGAACAAAGAAGATCCAAAACCCACTTCTCTTCGGGAAAAAATCGCGAATCTAAAAGATATCGAATTTAAAAACCAGATCCAAAATTTTTTAAAGGAAGACAATCCACTTCTCGACAAAAAACAGAAAATGGAAATTTTAGAAGAAGTTTTTTCCACGAATGGAAATGAAAAACTGCAGTATTACCACTTCAAACAATTAACAGGTATGGAATGAAAACCACTTCTCTTAGAAATTTATTTTTTTTAATAACTTATCTGTTTTTTTTTCATTCTTTGGTTTCTGAACCTCACCCTGCAGAATCTTTCGAGTCATTTTTAAAAACAAATCTCCCCATTACACAAGTGAATTCTCGATTTGATTCCCAAACAGTTGATGAAGAAGAAGAAATTGATTCAGAAATCGAATATTTCTCGAAGAAATGCAAACATCCTTCGTTAGTTGCCTACGGCTTGATTCTAACGCACTTCTCAAAAGTAGATGGTTTGCTTTTTTTAAAAGAATGTCCGAAAGAAAAAGATAACAAAACCAAACAACTAGAAGAAAGAGCCAAACAACAAATTTTTATGTTATTTAAATTTCCTAAACTCGAAATCATTTCTGATTCCGTAGATCCAGATTCAAAGGAAATAACAGACAATTGGGAAAAAAGAGTGTATGTATTTTCTAATTTCTATCACAAAAATATTTTACAATGGTTAGGTGAGGAAAAAGAACTCACAAATCAAATCAATCGTATCATTTATACGGATATGAATGAGAAGCGAAAAGAAAATTTATTAAAAAAAATCAAAGAAGATTTAATTTTAAGTAACAAACGTATTTACCATCTCTTCCAATATTCTACTCACAATCCCTTTTTAGTCGAAAGTTTGGGCGAAGAAAACAAAATTTCACACTCTAAACTTGGGAGTCTGATTGGCCTAATTTCGAAAGAAGAGTATTTAAAAGAAATTCAGAAAGTCAGGATCAAAAAATTGGGAGACTGTTTAGATTCACTTGATATCCAAAACTCGAAAGTACGTTTGTTTAGCCTTTACGGATTTTGGCAGGACTATTCCTTTTTTTTTGATTATGACCAAACGAAGGAAACGAAGGATAGCCTATCCGTTCGAAAATTCTTAAAAAAGAGCCTGTTAAACTCGCATCATTTTGAGTCTCGTTTGGAAAAAGGTTTGAATACATGTGAGGCATTGGCAGAATTTCACAGGAAAGATGAGTGAAGACATTCGACAGCTATTAGATGAATGCAGTTTGGCAAAAGAAACTGCATGGAAATCCTTTATCGAAAGATTTCACAAACTGATCTCAGGAACTGTCGCCCACTACGTCCCAGAATCCGAAATTCCCGACACTGTCCAATTGGTTTATATCCGCATAACACATAATAACTTTGCTCTTTTACGTCGTTTTAAGGGTGAAAGTTTTCCTGCCTTCCTCGTCTATCTGGCAGAAATCGCAAAAAATGTCAGCCTTTCCCAAACAAGAGTTCTCCGTCGGATCGACTTTCGGGAGGGAATTGGTTTAGACGCTACCATCGATATTTTGGACGAACGGTCCATTCCCGAAAACGTCTATTTCGAATTGGAAGAACAAAACCAAGTCTACCAATACATTGAAAAATTAGAAGAAGCATCCCGTGAGATCCTGATCTTACGTCTTCGCGGTCATAAATTTAAAGACATTGCACAAATTTTGGAAGTTCCGATCGGAACTGTGCTCGCGAGGGCAAATCGGGCTAAGGAAAAACTAAAAAAAATCGTCCAAAAGGAAATAAAACAATGATGGGAGGGAATCTATTTAATGGAACCGTTTGATCCTAATTTGTTTATGAACCAATTAAAACTAAAAGAAGCTCGGTATTTGATGGGTTTAGGCAAAGATGCGGACGAACATACGATTCGGCAGATTCTTTCTCAGATATTGCCCAAGGAAAACAAAAACACCCTATTCCTTCGCTTTAAAAAGGCAGCCCTACAGGTCATCTCTCCCGACGAAAACACAATCGAAATATTTCCGAAGCAAAATCTCGCCTTCCGGGGGGATTCTACCGTTTCCTACCAATTGGAGAGAATGCTCGGTACCTATATGATTTTGTTCCAGTTCTCGCCCAATTCTGACCATACGGAGATCCATCTAGCAGTAGAATCGTCTCCCCCGGCTCAGTTCCGAGTGAAATTAAAATTGGACGGCGACACAATCGAAACCCTAAATGACCTCGCCAAAGAGAAAATGTTTGATTCTCCGATCCAGACAGAAAGCGCCCCCGAAGTCGTATTTTTTCAGAACAACCGAGAGATTGGTAGGTTTCAATTGTATTTGGAAACGGAAACTGCGTAATTTTTTTATTTTTATGCAATAAATGGAAAATGGAAAGGAATTGATTGTAGGGTAGTATTTTTTTTAAAAGTCTGCCTTCTTTTCCAAACTAACACATTAAATGCCGGCGCTTCTCAGAAACGTCGGCTTTTTTTTACGCGTTGATACGGAAGTAAATGACATCTCCATCACTTACGATGTATTCCTTTCCTTCGATTCGAAGTTTGCCCTCTTCTTTGACTTTGGCAGGGTCTCCAGTTCGGTCTACATCTTCAAATCGCATCACTTCTGCCCGGATGTATCCTTTTTCAAAATCAGAATGGATCGAGGCAGCAGCCTCCGGCCCGGTGCTTCCTTTTAAGGTGGTCCAAGCGCGAACTTCTTCCACACCTGCTGTTAAAAAGGTGATGAGTCCCAGAAGTTTATAGGATGCTTGGATCATCCGCGTCAATCCAGATTGTGTCTCCCCAATTTCTTCTAAAAATGCGGCTTGGTCGTCTTTTTCTAGACCAGAAATCTCTTCTTCGAAGCGACCACAAAGCACAACGGATTCGGCCCCTTCTTTTTCTGCGTAGTCTCGTATCGTTTGGACATGAGGGTTTTTAGAATTTTTAACATCTGTTTCTTGGATATTCGCTACGTATAAAACTGGTTTGATCGTAATTAAATTGAATTTTTTTGCAATTTTGAATTCTTCTTCCGATAGTTTAACACTTGCTGCACGGAGACCTTTTTTTAAAGCATCTAGTATTTTTTCCATAACAGCAGAAATTTCAATCGCTTCCTTATTTCCTGCTTTTGCAGATTTAGCAGTCCGCTGGTGTTGTTTCTCCAAACTATCTAAATCTGCCAAAATCAATTCATAATTGATTACAGTAATATCCTCTATTGGATCCACTTTTCCATGAACGTGCGTTATATTTTCATCTTCAAAGGCTCTTACCACATGGCAGATAGCTTCCACTTCTCGGATATGTGATAAAAACTGATTGCCAAGGCCTTCTCCATCACTTGCACCTTTGACAAGGCCCGCGATATCAACAAATTCCATCGTCGTCGGAATGATTCGTTTTGGTTTATAAATTTCGGCCAGTCGATCTAGTCTGGAATCTGGAACTTCCACAATACCTGTATTCGGCTCAATCGTACAAAAAGGATAATTAGCCATCTGTGCGCCCGCTTTTGTCAGCGCGTTAAAAATTGTAGACTTTCCAACATTTGGAAGCCCAACGATACCACAATTCAATGCCATAAGGATAGGATGAAAAACCAAGTGCTAGGGACAAGGAAAATTGTTTTTCTCTATGGTCGAAGAAAACCTGTTTCCACAAAGTCTTTCCACACATGGTAGAGAGAAAAACCAATGAGAGAGATATAAAATAGGAAATAAATTTTTCCAATCAGACGCCAATCATATCTTTCGTTCAATTGATAAGTTTCCACTATCTGAGTTTGGTCATAGCCGTTTTCATTCGAAATTACCAAAGGGAGATTTAAACTTTTAGAGGTAGTCTCTAAAATTTCCTTTTGATGAGCAAAGGTTAAACCAAAAAAGTCGGCCTCATTCTTTTTGTCTTTGATTTCTAAAATGCAAGAAGGGATTTCAAAGATCTTATAAAAAATCAATCCAGAGAAGGTTGTAACCAAAGCAAGGTAGTTTAAAATTACGATCGAAACGCTAGCGGTATAGGAAACAGAAAACAACAAATATAAAAACAGAGCCAAAAAACTATAGCTTACGATTTTACGAATCCAAGTGAACCGTCGGATCAACTTTTTTTCGTTTAAATATTTTTTATAAATAACATCAGATTTCATAAATAAGAATCTAAATTTGGAAAAAGTTCATAAAACTCTACTGGAGGACGGCACAAGATCTCTACTTCACTCCCATCAAATTTTTTAAAACGTAAAAGGTAAGAATGTAAAAACATTCGTTTTGCTTTTTGTTTTTCATCGCCATAAACCAGATCACCTAATATGGGATAGCCAAGTTCAGAAATGGATATCCTAATTTGGTGCCTTCTGCCGGTTTGTAATTTTGCCTTTGCTAAAAACAATGGCTTATTTGGATGAGTTTCTAAAACTTTAAATAGGGTGATGGCTTTTTTTCCACCACTACGAACTATTGTTACCTTTTTATTCCCATCTTTTAAAAAACAATCAAATCTGGTTTCTATCCATTCTGGTTTTCTGTGCCCGATGAAAATATATTCCTTCTCGGATCCGCTAAGAATTGTATCTATTTCTTTGTTCCTTTCAGAGTCCTTCCCAAAAACAACAATCCCACTCGTACCTAAGTCCAACCGATTTACGGTTCTAAGTTCTTTATAACCATATCTGTATAATAGACTCCTAGTAAAATCCGGTCGTGTCGGATCTTTCGTTTCATGAACAGGAATCCCTGCCGGTTTATCTGCAATTACAAAGAGATCATCCTCATATAAAATGACATTAGTAACCTCTGTCATTTTAATGTGTAGACCGTTAATTGGAATTGGAAACCACCATAACTTCTAATATTGATAACCCCATTTTCAAACAAAAGGTATTGTCCTTTGATTCCCACTAACGTATCTTCAATGAATTCAGTTTCACTTAGTTTGTATGATTTTATTTTTTTAGGATAACTTTGGATTGGATATCGAATTTCTGTGACATTGTCGGAAAGAACTGATTTCCATTGTAAGGAATTTGATTTTGTCGGTGAGGATTCGATTTGAAATTCCTTAGTGGTCAGGTGTTTTAGAAACTTTTCTTTTTCCTTCACCAAATTTTGCTCAGGTGGATCGCCCGCAACTAACTTTTGCCAGGAAGTTTTGTCTGGTAAAAATTTTGCCAAGTAGTGTTCGAGGATACCAGCTGCATACCTTGATTCAACTTCTATAATCGGCAATCCAAATCTTGCTCCTTGGTCCACCCAACGGTTGCTCACCGGGTTTTCTTTTGTGATGCCTACCTTGATTCCACTCGAATTGGCAAAATAAATCGTATGTTTTTGAAAACAGTTTTTTTTGCCCCAATCAGGTTCGCGGCAAGTACCCTTATGATAATGGCAGGTTTCAGGACGAAGGATACACATATCATTCTCGGCTTTGGTCGTAAAACATGGGAAACACGAACCTTGCCCAAAAGATTTTTTGGTTGGACGTCCGCATAATACACAACGAATTTTGCCATTTGATTTAAGGGTGATTTTTTTTCCTAACCAATCATTTACCAACCCTTGTCCTTCTAGAATATCTGCCTGACATCTATCTAGTTTTTTGCCAGACAATTCATCTTCGTATGTCGCATAATTCCATTTATACTGTACTGGATCTAGATGATCATGATCCATCATACGAAGATAACCTTCGATAATCATGGAGTCGAAAACTGGATTTCTTTTCCAGAGACTGGGAAAGAATTAGAATCTAACTTAAGTTGAACGATCCCAGATAACACTTTCAATTTTTGATTTTGAATCCACTTAAACACAATTACATTTGACTGGAATACATAATGTGAGAGGTAACCTTCTTTGTCGTAAAAGAGTTTGAGCTGGTCTTCATCCTCTCCTAATTTGACTACCGAACCATCCATATTCGGTGATTTTGTTTTGGACATAAGTACGATTACTTTTCCGCCTAACCTATCATCCAGGTTTGGTTCATTGTTTCCAGCTTCTGCATCCTGAAGAGAGCTACTTTCCTCTACAAAAATGGCTTCTTCATCCCAAGAAAGTAAACTGCAAGGAAAATCTCCTACTAAAACAGGAAAGTCTGGCGAACACGGAACATAGCGAATTTCTTTCGGCTCCGTGAAGTTATATTCTTTTATGATCGAAGTTCGAATCGTGGCGAAAGCTAACCCCTTCAGTTTTCCGGACATTTTTTTTGTCGGAATTTCCACAAAATTTATGTTTGTCGGAGTGGAACCTACGGAATAAGAAAACAGCAGGATCGTTAAAAACAAGATTACCGATTTTAATTTCATATCCTTCACCTAATACATCATATATGGTTTGATTTTAATTCTTTCTTCTTCTTCTACTTTTTGGTAAGAACTGCGGAATGTTTTATACGGTAGAGAATCGTTGATCGCATTTCGAAAGTGATCATTGCCCCAAAGTTGGTCTGCCCAAAATGTTTGAGTGCCTCTCCATTTAAAATCTTTCGGGTACAATTCTTTCATATTCCTTATCAATTCATAGGCTAGTTCAAAAGGGTCATATTCAGGGTTCACTAAATTCATTTTTAAACCGGAACAAATTTTTCCCTTATGTGGACCGAAGGTGGGTTTAAAAAAAACTGGAGTAAAATAATAAGATTTATTTCCGTATTTTTCAAGTCTGGTGGCAAGTTGTGAAGGTTCTGTCATCCAAGGGGCACCAAAATATACAAATGGCGCCTGAGTTCCTCGTCCGACAGAAACGTTGACACCTTCTAACATCACAAGGGATAAATAATTTCTGGCACTTTCCACCATAGGCAGATTAGGGGATGGAGTAATCCATGGTAAACCAGTGTTCTCAAAGTAAGTTCCTCGTTTATACCCTTTTACTGGTATGACATTTAGATTTACCTTTCCACCTAAGTATTCTTTAGCGTAAAAATTAGCAGATTCTCCCAGAGTCATACCTGATATCAAAAGTGACGGAAATTCACCAGCAAAATTTACAAGTTTAGGGTCCATCTTTTCTCCCATGGGAGGCAGATGCATGGCAATATGGATATGATCGAGAAGTATCAATTCTGTTTTTAAACCGGAAATACCATCTAACAGACGCTTCAGCACAGATACGTAGGTATAACATCTCATTCCAACGTCTTGTACATCAAACAATACAACATCCACATCTCTAATTAGATCTCTCAACTCAGAATCTTTTACCTTATAAATATGATATAGCGGGCGAGAAAATGTTGGATCCATAGTAACGGGCGTTTGGCTAAATTCTTCTTCTAGTCCTAAAAATCCATGTTCAAGGCCAATGAGGTGTTCGAGTCTGACATTGAATTTTTCAAATTCTTGGAGGATACGTGTCGGACTGTTGCCAATTCCAGAAGGATTGGTGACGAGCATTATCTTTTTGCCGCTAAGTTTTGGTAAAATTTCAGAGTAAAAAATCTCGCTAGACGGAGTGATTTTTGATTCCGAGGGGTGAATTCGGTATTCTGGGACCGTATTCCCATGGCAGGCAGCCAAAATAAAGAGAAGGAAAAACCGAAAAAAGTATTTGGTCATGTAAGCAGAAGATTATAAGATATGGCAAATCTTCAAGGAGAATTGCTCTCTTATGTTCAAACGTTTTGTCCTTTCCCTTTCCTTCAGTTCCCTCCTCGTGTTTTTGGTAGGCTGTGCGAGCCCAACCCACGCTGAAAAGTCAGAAAACCTTCCCGATAATGTCGTGACAGCGATGGGAGAGGCTCCTATCTACCAAGGGGACCTTGCTCTGGCAAGAAACAAGGCCTTAAAGGATGCGAAATTGAATGCCATTCGCAAACTAGTCGGGGAACAAATTACAGAAAAATCGGGCGTATCTGATGGCCAATCTCTTGGCTCAAAATTGTATGGAAAAACGGATTCGTTCGTAAAAAAATACGATATCCTAAGCGAAACCACTTGGAAACTAGATACCCAAGACATGATCCGCTTGAATGTTCGATGTGAAGTAGAGGCGACAAAATTATCAACCGCTGTGGATGCGCTTCTAGACGATGTCGGAAATCCTAGAATTGCAGTCCTTGTTTCTTCCACCATCCAAGGTAAATCCTATCCTATTGGTTCTGCGACAAATATCGCCGAAGCAGAATTAATCGAAAAACTTCGAAACAAAGGAAACAAGGTCGTTGACAGTTCTCAACTAACAGCTCTTTTGAAAAAAAATCCTGCCCTTGCTAAACTTGATTTAAACTCTGTGGAAGAAGGAAGTCCTTTGTTGACCTTAGCGCAAGAGTCTGGAGCAGAAGTTTTGATCCTTGGCCGAGTAGAAACAACAGACCAAAAACCGATTGTTCTTCCTGGAGGTAAAAAAACGGATTTTTTAAGTTCTGCCGCAACGGGGCCATATAGAATCATTCAATTATGGGGCGACGGAAAAATTTTTGGTTCTGGCTCACATGAGGGACGAGGTGCCGACATCACCCAAGAAGTTTCAAGAGAACAAGCCGTTAAAGACTGGTCAAAACTGGTATCTGAAAAAGTTGCCAAACAAATCAAAGACGAATGGTTCAAACTTACAGAACAAAATACTGTCATTTTAAAATTCAAGGGTTTAGAATTAGAAGATGCTATCAATTTTAAAAACGACCTAATGGAATATACGTCTGTTAAACAAATCAATGACCGCAAAACAGAAGCCAGCAACTCAGAATGGGAGTTAACTTATCCAGGCAAAGAATCCATGTTTGCAGAGGAACTTTTATATAAAAAAGATTCCAGCTTTAGATTTTTAGCCAAAAAAGTTTTAAATCTAAAAAGTTCGAAACGAGGTGTAGTCGAAGTAGAGTTTAAAAATAAATAAACTATCTCACGCCCTACATGAATACCCGTTAGTGGATTTTTCCATTCGCGGGTAGTAATTTTGACAATCGATTTCTTCTAGAATTTTTCAGATTAAATTCGTAAAATTACATAAAAAAATTCAATAGAATCTAGAATCGCTTCCTTAGAAAGATGAAAAAGATAAACAGCTTTCCCGTTCAGACAAAGCACTAAATTATATTAACCTTAAAATCGCAAAACAAATATATATTTTATTTTTTTATTATATTCTAATTCTTAATATATACTTAAACTCTTTGAAATTCTTCTTGAAAGTTTTACATTAAATTTTTCGTATCCTGTTACAGGATTAACTCTAAGAACTAAATTGTAGTATAAATAAAATTTATAAATTGATTTGATGTAAGCTGGATACTTTCTCAATCGGAAGGATTTGCTTTTTTAGCAACGAGGATTAATTAAATTTCTAGCTGGGCTTATCAAGTTTGGACGCAACGGCTTTTCGATTCTTGTTTCTGTGGGTAGTTTCGCTTTAAATGCATTTGGTGCTTTAGAAACTGAGTAAATGGTCTCAAGGAAGAATTTTCGACCACGAACGATAGCCTTTACTTTTAAGACTATCGTTCTACACTATCCCATCCATCATCAAAACTCTCGCTATTTTCTCCGCTGTCAACCCGCATGAGTCTCTCTAGTTCCGCATTTCTCTGTTTTGCTAAACTAATATATGTTTTTCGGTCTTTTCTGTGCTCAAACAATTCATCGAAAGATTCGGTATCGTGTTTCAAAAAAAGAAATGCAGCTCGCCTGGCCTGGTAACTTCTGTAACCAACGTTTTTAAGTGCTTCAATTCCTAATTCTATAGCGGTTTCTCTTGTCTCGCGGTAAACGATATGTGCCCCAATTTCTCTAAGTTCATAGGCTTCTTCCCGATCCCCTGCCCGGGCCAAAATTTTTAAGTTTGGAAAATGTTTTTTTACGGAATGAATCAATTCTTTTTGTTTTTCGATATTATCCAAGGCGGCAATAAGAAGTTTCGCTTTTTCTCCTCCAGCGCCGTGTAACAAATCCATTCTGGTAGCATCTCCAAAATAGACTTTAAAATCAAATCGTCGTAACATGGCGATTCTATCTGCATCGTTGTCGAGAATCGTTACCTTCACTCCATTGACACGAAGAAATCGGCCAATCATATTTCCAAATTTACCAAATCCTGCTATGATGATTGGATTGTCCTCGTCTTCAATTTTATCTGCCTCCAAAGACACGTTTGTTTTATCATATAACATTGATTTAATTAATTTTTCATAGACGAGAAGAAATACCGGTGTAAGAGCCATACTAATGGCGACTGCCGCGACCAAACTGGAAACCAAATCATGAGGAAGAATCCCATTTTGCTCTGAATAACTAAACAATACAAAAGCAAACTCGCCTACCTGTGAAAGACCTAAGGCAAAATATAAGTTTTGGTCAAGGGGGAGTTTAAAGAGAATACCTAGTAAAAATAAGACAAGAGCCTTGCCAATAACTATGCCAACGACCAGAGAGGCAATTTTACCAGGGTTTTCCATTACGATGTTTACATTCATAGAGGCTCCGACACTTAAGAAAAAAAGCCCGAGAAGTAGACCCTTAAATGGTTCAATGTCACTTTCCAATTCATGCCGAAATTCACTCGATGCAAGTACAACCCCCGCTAAAAAAGTACCGAGTGCCGCTGATAATCCAATGGCTCCCATCAGTAAAGATATCCCAATGACAAGAAGTAAACTTGCTCCTGTAAAAACTTCTCGGAGGCCAGTACCCGCGAGGATATGGAACAATGGGCTCAGTAAAAATTTACCAACCAAAATGATGGCAATGATAGTAGAAAGTACAATGATAGCCTGAAGCCAGGCAGGATATGCGTGGATTAGAGAGTGGTTGTGGTCTTGTCCACTTCCTAAACTAACCGTTGCTAATAACGGAAATATCGCCAACATAGGAATTACCGCCATGTCTTGGAAAAGTAATACAGAAAAGGAAGCTTGACCAGAAAGAGATTTCATCAATCCTTTTTCCTTTAATGTTTGTAATACGATAGCCGTGGATGAAAGTGATAAAATCATTCCTATCGCAAGTGAGGCTTTAATTTCAATTTGTAAAAGAATAGCGCTTACAGTAAAAACTAAGGTTGTCAAAATAACTTGAAGTCCACCTAGACCAAGCAACCAAACTTTTAGTTTCCATAACAATTCTAATTCTAACTCAAGTCCGATGACAAACAACATCATCACCACTCCGAATTCTGCAAAGTGCATGAGAGCCTCACCTTCCGCACCAACAAAACCCAAAACCGCTGGTCCAATTCCGATACCAGCAAGAAGGTATCCGAGCACCGAACCTAAACCTAACTTATGTGCGATGGGAACCATTACAATTGCCGCCGACAAATAAATCAGAGCTTGGACAAAAAAATTCGCCTCACCCATGAATCCCCTCCTGTAACAGACCTTCTACGAAATTATGAAATCTAACCCCTTCCATTTTTAAATTCGTCTCATCCAATTGAAACGTTCCTTGCAAAACAAAAGGCTCCGCATATTTCATGTGGCATAGTTCCGCTGTTCGGCGAAAAGGGAGTAAAAATTCCAAGAGCTCATGTCCATGAAAACCTGATTTAGAATATGCATTGTGATCACCGCCAGTCGTCAAAACCTGCAGAAATGTTTTTCCGGTAAGGGCAGTTCCGCCTTTTCCATACGCCCAGCCGTGTTCCAGCACCATATCAATCCATTGTTTAAAAAGAGGCGGACAGCTGTACCAATACAATGGGTGTTGGACCATGACGATCTCATGTGTGAGTAGTAGTGATTGTTCTTTTTTTATATCAATGTCAAAAGTAGGATAAAGTTCATAAAGATCATGGAAGGTGATGTGGGGATGTTGCGGGACATGTTCCGCCAGGGTACGATTCGCTTTGGATTTCTCAAAACTGGGATGTACCAAAATATGGAGTATTTTTTTCATGTTCCTCACTTGAACACAGAATTGCCATGTTCGCTTTTAATTCAATTTATTTCTAGAATTTGACACAGAATTGAAAAAAATGCTCTCATTAAAAAGAGGGCATGGTATCCCATCTCTATGTTCAAAAATTATAAGCATTCTCTTATCATCATACTCATGCTTGTGTCTATTCTTTCCTGTAAAAAAGAGAAAGATTCTGATACAAATGACCTTTTGTTGCTAGGTCTACTTGCAGCGACCAGCACACCCTACCTCGCAGTCACTCCTACTGCTGGCTCTATCGCAATCTCGGGTGCCAATGTAACCACAACAAAGACGTATGATCCTAAGTGTACAGGAAACACTGGAAATCAAACTTTTCGTTTCTATTTGAAAAAAGGAAATTCTAAAAACTTGCTCGTGAATTTTATGGGCGGCGGTGCTTGTTGGGATGGCAAAAACTGCTTTGGAACAAATACTTCCACTTATTTTAAGGCCATGGATTCCTTGTCAGCGTTAGCTGTTCGTTATGCGTTCAACGGCATTATGGATGAAAGACAAACATCGAATCCATTTCGAGACTATAATGTTCTTTTTATACCGTATTGTTCTGGAGACTTACATTGGGGGTCCAAAGCAACCGTGTACACAGATCCTACCACAAATACGAGTACTACCATTCAACATAGAGGATTTGATAACTTCTTAGCAAGTATCGATTATGTAAGAAAAAACAGTGATTGGACACCTGGTACGAACGATAAAATTTTTGTGGTTGGTCAATCGGCTGGCGCATACGGTGCGATATTTAATTTTCCCTATATAAAAGAAATTTTTCGAAATAATGAAGTGAATGTGTTAGCTGATGCCGGGAATGGAATAGTTCCTACTAACTGGCAAACAGAAGCAGCCGTTGGGAAATGGGGTGCTGATACCAACTTGCCAAATTGGGTGACAGGAATTTCTATCACGGCAGACTTAGGTGTCTTTTTCCAGAAGGTTGCGGCCTTTTATCCTACAAGTCGCGTTGGACAATACTCCACTAACTTTGACGGGACACAAAGATTTTTCTTTAATGTCCAACAGCTATTACAAACAAACCTAACCTATACAGACTCGACGACTCTTTATGGTAGATCTGATGGCTCCCAAGTCGCAGATTCCGTTACCTGCGATTGGGTTACTAAGTCTCGAACAAATTTTGCAACTGCAAAAGCTCAAAGTAATTACCGTTACTACATTGCTGGTGGAGATGTTCATACCATTACCACGAGCAATAACGTATTTACTGAAAGTTCTGGTGGATCAAGTTTACTAGGTTGGATCAACGGAATGATAACAAATTCGAGCGCTTGGACAAATACAGATTGTCGAGCTAATGGAGCTTGTTCTCCACCTGCGACTGCTACTTCACCTGGTGGAGTTAGTTGTACGTTCTCTACTTTCTAAACGTAACGCAGCGGATGGTCTAATTTTTTTATTAGATCATCTGCATGATTTAATTGCTTCTTATCATGAGAAAATTTTTCCTCTAATAGTTTAATTCCCATTGAAAGATTTTTTTCTTTTACTGTTCAGTACATTAATATCAGAAGACATTACTTGTATTTCTTCAGGTATTTTGATCCAAAATGGTATAATAGATCCTTGGATTGGTGTGTCTGCTTGTACTTTGGGTATATTTTTCGGTGACTACCTATTGTTTTTAACAGGTCGAGAGATAAACGGTTTTTTAAAAAAACGAAAATCATTTCAATTTTTGTATGAATCCGATACCTTCCATAATCTCTCAGAAAGACTAACGACTAACTTCGCAAAAACCATATTTTTATCCCGTTTTATGCCTGGCACTCGATTGCCTATTTACACTTTTGCAGGTATGATTTCAAAATCTAGTCTCCCTTTTCTCGGTTATACGGGAATAGCCTCCTTGATATGGACACCTGCGATGATCTTATTTGCCTATGGTTATGGCGAAACGTTTAAACTATTCTATGAAACCAATCAGTTTTACTTTTTTTTATTTTTATGTATTGGATCTTTATTTTTTTTCTACCAAATCATTCTATTATGTTTAATACAAGAAAAACGACAAACGTTTCTACTAAATTTAAAAAAAATTCCAAAATTAGAATTTTGGCCTATGTGGCTTTTTTATTTGCCATTAGTTCCTTATGTCTGTTATTTGATGATTCGATACGGTTCTATTCGTAACATTTCCATTTCAAATCCAGGTATTCCATTTTCGGGAATCGCCAATGAATCTAAATCGGAAATACTATCTAAATTACCGGAGGATTGGGTTGCAAAATTCTTTCTACTCAAGGGAAATTCGGGAGAATTGTCAAAGGCCCAAATTCAACAAGCAATTTTACAATGTGGAAATGTTTTTCCGTTCATCTTGAAACCAGATGTAGGTGAACGCGGTGCAGGTGTTTGTTTAGTTTACGACGAGGATATGATTTTTAAAATATTGTCCGAATCAAAAGTAGATTATATTTTGCAAGAATACCATCCTGGTCCTTTGGAAGCCGGGATTTTTTACTACCGAATTCCAGGTGAAAATAAAGGAAAAATTTATTCTATAACAGACAAAATATTTCCATACCTTACGGGTGATGGCAAACGAACCTTAAAGGAATTGATATTAGACCATCCGAGATTTGTTTTCCAAAAAGAAGTATTTTTAAAAAGATTGGGCAATGATTCAAACCTTATCCCAAGTTTTAATGAAAAGGTGAAACTTGGTTTTGCAGGCAATCACATCCAAGGATGTATGTTTTGCGACGGGAAATATCTACTAAGTGATTCTTTAGAAGAGACCATTGATCAAATCTCAAAAAAATTTTCAGGATTTTATTTTGGAAGATATGATGTTCGTTATGCGAACGCGGAGGACTTTAAAACGGGTAAAAATTTTAAAATCATTGAATTAAATGGTGCTATGAGTGAATCGACGAATTTATATGACCCAAATTTTTCTATTTTCCAGTCCTACCGAATCCTTTTTAAACAATGGAAATTTCTCTTTATCATTTCGAAGAAGAACAGAAACTTGGGCATTCTCCCCCCCACTTGGAAATCATTTTTTCATATGATGAAGGATTACAAACAATACAAACAAAAGATAGACCCAATCGCCAAATAATTTTTAATTCATATTCTCAACTGTTTACAAAAAACCGATTAGTCCTTCGCGCTTTTCATGTTAAACTTCTACTTCCAAAATGACTTTCACTACTAAATCAAATTTCGTCCAGGGAATAAAATGGTTCTCATCTTTCAACTCGATTGATTGAATTAGATTTGAGCCAAACATCGATTTCATAAATTTTACATTTTCGAAAGGCACCAGAAAATCATTATCACCATGGATTACGATCATTTGATTTAGTTTCGGTTTCCAATTATTTACTAAACTTGTCAGTTGTTCCCGCAATGGTAACATTTCTTCATTGCTATGAATAATTTCCTTCGGAAGAAGCCATTTGACCATAAAAAACTCCGCAAAATGGTTGTACCATCTCACTTCTTCAAGAGAAGGATCCATCGGTGATGCGATTAATATAAAATTATTACCACTTCCTTCTGAATTTTTTGCAATCCTAGTGATGATCGGTCCACCATACGAGTGTCCGACGAAGATGATTCGGTTGTTTCTTAGTCCATGTTTATCTTTAAAATCTGCAAGTGCATTTGTTAGCAGATCTGCTTGCGTATCCAAATTCGGTATGCTGTTCTCAGAAAGGGAGGAACCGTATCCTGCACGGTCAAAACTCACCATACAATATTTATTTCTAAGATTCGGTTCTTCTAAATATTTTTGATAATCATTCCACCGACCAGGAGACCCGTGTACAAAAACGAGTAAGGATTTATCCGAATGGTCACAGCCAGAATGAACTAAATATAATGGTTTGTTCCCATACAAACCTGTCGAGATATCGGGAAATTTACCCTGTAAATCTCTAATCACACTCTCTTCTGACGACCTACACAACGAAAAGAAGATCAGTGGAAATAGATATAAAGATTTATATAACCTCATCAGCCTGATAAGATAGATATAAGTCTCGGAAAATCGAATTTGGCTTCAATGGATCAACCGCATCACGAAGATTATCTTTAATGGATTTTACAAGATACATATCGATCTCTCCCTTATTTTTAGCGACAATTTTCCCCCGATGTTCACAAACAAAAAAATCTTTTACAAGTTCATACGTAGCGTGTGAAATGTTGACTTCACCTACGATACCTGAACTTTCTAGGCGACTAGCAGTATTTACACTATCTCCCCAAATATCATAGGCGAATTTATCAGTTCCCACCACACCTGCAACCGCAGGGCCTGTGTGAATCCCTAACCTCAGCTCCCAAATTGGTAAGTTTTGTAATTGTCGAATTTCTTTGTGATCAGCCATAAATCTTTGGAATTCAAGTCCACATAACACAGAATCAATTGCATGCGTATAATTTACATTAGGTAAACCACCAGCAGCCATATATGAGTCACCAATTGTTTTGATTTTTTCCATTTTGTGTTTTTTGATGATTGCATCAAACCCACGGAAGTATGTATCTAATTCATTTACGAGCTCCTCTGGTGTCATAGTCTCTGCGACTTTTGTAAATCCAGCCATATCCGTGAATAATATCGATATGCTATCATAACGAACAGGAATCACTGAGTTATGGATCTTCAACTCATTGGCTATAGCTTCTGGTAAAATGTTTAAAAGTAATGAATCTGATTTTTTTCGTTCAATATTTAAATTTCGAGATAGAATAAAAATTAAAATACCCACTAGAATCTGCACAAACAAATAATTGCCACCAGCGTCTAAATACCTTTCTTCTTCGGAAGGATAATCTACAATCAAATCTCTTCGAAAGTATTCGATGATGTATAAACTAGCCGTTATAGATATATAAAATAAATATAAAAGCCACACACGATGATTTCTGAGTAGAATCGTAGCAATCACGAGTGCCGGGATAAAATAATAGTGGTTTCCGCCATGAGAGCCTCCATTAAAGAACCACATAGCAGATAGATAGGTGAGAATTGTTAAGTTAAATGGCCAAAATAAAATATAATAGATACTTTTGATTCTAGAGATAAAATACATCCCAATCATCAAAAGGCCAGAAGTCAAATTTAGCAAAAATATGATTTCAAAATTTGGCAAATAAAAGGAACCAAGTGCACCCAATATATTCAATAGCCCATTTACTAAGGCGATGGTATTGAATAGGCGATGTTCTAATGAGTTCTTTTTAGGATCACCAAAAAGGTAATAAATTGCTGATATAAGATAGGCTGTCATGTTATTTAAGATTAGACAGATTTTCAAATACAATCAATGAAGATAATCGTTTCACTAAACAATGGATAAATTTATTTTTTGTTTTTTGGCTCTTTTGATTCGCTCCAGAAAAATCCTTTGATGTCTGTTAGCGTATTTTTGACTCCACCAATCGTCTCTTCCACTTGGTCTGAGGCTTGACTTCCCGCCATACTTCCGAGAACCGTTCCTAGTGGGCCACCCATCATAGTACCAGTATAGACAGTCGCAAGCCAAACGGGGTCAATGAAGGCAAAGTTTTTACCATAGTACCCGCGGTATATGATCGGGAGTTTTACGGCTTTGCCAACCATACCTGCAAAAGAAACGGTGAACTTCATATCGATTTTTCCGCTCTGGTTGTAGACACCCTTCCCACTTGCGTTTAAACCGACACCTTTCATCTCAAATGTATGAAGATTTAGGTTTTGATTGTACATGGAAACAGAGCCATCAATTGCTTCGAATTCGGTGCTCTCTCCTTTTCCACCGGAAAAATTAAAAAGTTTCCCTACCTCTGCCACTGGTTTTATAAAATTTGCATAACCTAATAATTGGCCTTTGTCAATGTGAAAATCAGAATGAAGTTTTAAAGTGCGATCCGGTTCTTTTGATTTAATGTTCATATCTAAAGAAAGATTTGATCTAAGCCTTCCTTTAAGTAGTTTGTCCTTTGTGGCTGAAGATATGGCCTTTTCTACATTGATACCAACTAACTTTGATTTCGTAGATAGCTGTCCAGACTTTAAATCTAATGTTCCAGTGGAATTCACATTGCCATCGAAAATTCCAATCTGTAAATTTTTAAAACTCACAAGTGAATTTTGATAGAAAATAGGACCTTTTAAGTAGGAAATATATTTGCCTGACACCTTTATTTTTTTGGTATCTAAATCAAAGGAAAAGTTTGGTATCGAAGTTTCGGATCTTATGGAACGTTTGTCGGGTACTTGATTTGAAATAATTGTTTTTTGAAAGTATGCCGACTTAGTAAAATCTATTTCTGAAAATAATTTTGCCATAAGGAGCGTCTTTTCAACATCAAAATTATCTGACTTCAACCAAAAGGCAGAATTTTTATCTTTATCTTTTAAAAGTTTCCCACTTACGGAAAGCTGTGCTGTATCTTTGTATTCAAAGTACAATTTTTTTAAATCTACCTGGGATTCCTCAGAATTCAAATCGAAAAAAGTCTCTAAAGTCAAAATCGGAAATATATCCCCTTTTTTATTTTTGATTCCACCAAGAGAAAAATTTTTCAAATCTACAGAAATTTTTTCACCTAACTCTTTTTCTATGATGATATTTGCATCAAACTTTGTTTCCGATAAATCAACTTTGGGGAAAATTTGAATCAAATCCCCCATCTTCGCCAATCTAAAATCAGTTATATCCAACGTGGTTTGGGTAACGATTGAATTTATATTCCAATTGTCCTCTAAGATACCAGTTTCTGAATGAATATGAAATTTATTTTGGTTTATATCTCCATCGATGTTTAAATTCGCCTTCGTATCACCCACATCAATGGACAAGTTCAAGTTGGTTAGGTATAGGTCTGATTTTTGATTAAAAAATCGATCTTCAAAGTGAACCTTTAAGTTGTTTATCAAAACTGTTTTTGGCAATAGACGAAACAAGGCTTTGGGACCCTCATCTATTTTTTCTTTCCCCTTTTCTATCTCTTCTGCATCGGATTTAAACTTAGACTTAAGGGGAAAACTCCCGTCTTCCAAACGTTCCAAATAAATTTCGCTGTCATCGAGTTGTACAGAGCGTATTTGAAATTCAGAATTTAATATCTTGCTTAAATCGAAAGTGATAGCAAGTTCCTCCGCCTTACAAATATTTTGTTGTCGATCCTGAAGTTTTAGGCCTTTCATTTGGATGCCAGGAAATGGAAAAATGATTGTATCTATACTTTCATAGTTTAATGTTAAGTTCAGAATATTTTGGACTTTTTCTATTACAAATGTCTTAATCGTTGATTGTTCCAAAACTTGTTTGAGACCAAACAATAACAAAGAAAAGATGATTGAGACTGATAAAAAGAATATGAAAATGAATTTTGATACCTTTTTGAAAATCATTTCTCGGACTGTGATTCTTCCCCAGATTCTAATTCTTTTCCAACAAATGGTATTTTGGTTGTTTTTACATCTAGCAGTGGACCCAACTCAAAAATATTTTTATAACCGTAGGCTTTTAAGGAAGTATAGGTCGAAAGATTTAAGGAGGCGGCAGGAGCTTTTGCGGCAAAGGCCTCAGGGCTTCCTTCAAAATTATTATTACAATAGATTAAAATCTTAGTCGTTTTTTCTGGGATAAGTGCCTTTAACGTCTGTTCGGTAAACTCGGTGAAGGGTAAGTTTTTTGCCCCTTTGATATGTCTCAAATGGTATCTCGATTCAGTTCTCGCATCCAAAACAACCACACTAGGTTCGTTCATCATTTTCAAGAATTGAGCCTCTGTCACTCTATGGTTTTCTCGCTCTTCTGAGGAGGTATCAACGATCTTCTGGAATTCATTGTAGTCGATGAGTCGATTTTGGAATTTATCTTTCCCCGTCAATCTTGGCTTTTTTTTAACCGATTCTGCAAAGGCGGTATGAATAGAAAAAACGATTAGAATGAGATAATAGATCTTTTTCATAAGTGGCTCTTCCTACCTTCATCTTAGGATACTTCGAGGCAAAGTAAAGTAATTTAACTTGCACAGGAAAGCCGTTTCCCATCTCTTATTTTTTATGGGACAACTTACAGCATTGATCAAAACAACTAAAGGCGAAATTAAAATTTCACTTTTTGCAGACAAAACGCCAAATACAGTCGCGAATTTCGTAAACTTGGCAAATCGAAAATTTTACGATGGTTTAAAATTCCACAGAGTTATCGAGGATTTTATGATCCAAGGTGGCTGCCCACTCGGAACGGGAACTGGCGGACCAGGATATAAATTTCGTGATGAATTTACAAGTGAGTTGAAACACAACAAACCTGGTATTTTATCCATGGCGAATGCAGGACCAGGTACGAACGGCAGTCAGTTTTTTATCACTCATGTGCCTACTCCCTGGTTAGATGGGAAACATACAGTTTTTGGCGCTGTCATCGATGAGAACGATCAAAAAGTTGTGAACGATATCAAACAAGGTGATAAAATTGAATCCATTTCGTTTGAAGGAGACGTTGACTCAGTTCTTACGATTGCCAAAGCAAACGTGGATGAATGGAACAATATTTTAGATAAAAAATAGAAAATTTCCCGTATCGATCGTCTAACTGAATAACATGATACATAGGAAAACGATATGGGAAAAAAAACAACCAAATGGGACAACCAAGTCAAACAGGCGAAACAAGTTTCACGACTTGTTTTTAAAGGGAAACCAACAAAAATAAAACCTTCTGGAAAACTCTATTCCAGGAAGAAAAAAAATCTTCCTGGAAATCTTTTTACTTCACTTTACCTAAATTCAAATAAGCGCCATCATTCATAATTACAAAACTTCTCGTTTCTATATCCAGTTTTTTTTCACCATCAAATCGAATCACCTGCATTGCCCCCATTCCATAGCCCATAGGACCTCTGCTATAATAATGTGCTTCCAATCGATATGGAAATGCCTTTGGATCTACAATACGAAAACATTCTGGACCATAACCAGAGGTAATGTCTGCGTACAATTCACCACCTGACTCAAGTTTACTGGAACTATAAAATGCATGGTGATTGTCTTTATCGTAAATGTGAAAATCAACATCATTGGCATCAGTTTCCCAAACTAATATAAAACGGATTTCGGAACCAAGATCTTTTAGTTTTATTTTTTTGAAAATTGTTTCATTTTCGATGAGTTTCATTTTATCTGTATTTTTTAAAATTGTATAGAGTAGATCTAAATCATCATAAAAAATATCAGAAACATTTGTATAACGAGTAGGAAAGGATTGATGTAATCCAGTTACGAGTAGATCGAATGCCTTCTTAAATTTGTTAGTTTTGATGTAGGCAAGAGCTAATAAATGGTAAGTACTCGGATGATCTGGTCTTTCGATAAGTGCTTGCAAGAATGTATCGATTGCATCTTCATAATTTCCCATAGAAAGCAATTTTTCACCAGCAAATCTTCGTATATCAGCCCTTCTTGGGTAATAGTCGACAAAAGATGTATAGGAACGTGTCGCATTTTTCCTATCCCCTAAAGAGAAATAGGCATCACCTAAAGCCAGTAAGGCCAGCAAATCGTCAGGCGAATCTTTTCTCCAAGATTTCGCAAAATTCATAGCTTTTATATTTTCTCCTGAATTCAGAAAAACATAAAATTCTTTTAGTTTACCCGTATACGGATCAATCTTTTCTATTTTTTCTGAAGGAATGGGAGTTCTTCGCGATGGCCTTTTGGATTCCACCTGATACGTGTTTCGTTCTGGGAAGGTTTCAGTTTTGATTTTAGGATTGGGTTTTATTTCCACTGATTCGTCTGGTACGACTGGATCTTCTGTATTTGGTTTGCTAACAGAAACTTCATAAGATTCTTCTTTTTCAGATACACTTTCTGATTTTGAGTTAGGTCCATTAAACGATTTTAATTCATCCTTGTACGAGTCATCTTTCGGATTGTCCTTTCGTTTTCTAGCATTTTGAATTCTTTGTGCTTCCGCTAGTTTCCACTTTTCTATATTTTCAGGGTTTAAAAAATCATAACCTAACATTGTTTTCCGATTTAGTACTTCAATTCCTCCTAGTCCTATCGTCATGATGTCAGTCAAAGCATTCCTTGTGATTTGAAATCTCTGGTAGTCTTCGGGGGTTTCCAATACCAAAAATGATGTGAGCGGACATTGGATTCTTAGTGAAGTAGATAACTGGATCGCCATCAATTTATGACCCTTAGCGATATCAGCATCATTTTGTTTTTCTGATAAATCCAAAAGTCTACTAATACGAGCAGCTGTCACCTCACGTTCCAATAACAGAGGTTCTGTGACATCTTCCTTTATATTTTTAAGGGCTATTCCATTGATTTTGATTTGATCTGCCGGATTTTTATCCGAAGATTTCATTTCGCCAAATACCGAAATCGAATCACCCGATTGCAAAGAACCTGACGAGTCCACATGGATCCAATTAGAGTCAGCAACTTCGACCTTGGGGACATGGAAGACTGGAGATTGTAAGCGACGAATAATTTCTTTAGAATCTAAATTAAGAGATGCCGAAATACCAAGCGTTTTCCCGCTGGCGACTAACGTATCAATCAGTGGTTTATCTTTGTAAGCTGTAGGAATGAGAACATCAAGCCGTTCTATCCAATTTTGTTTGCTAAAAATTTCTCCAATCTCTTTTTTATTTGTGACTCCTGCGGTTAAAACGACATCACTAACCAAAAGGAATCTAAATTCTTTATCCTCTATGATTTTTTTTAGCTGTGATATGGACAAACTAAGATTACTCGAACCTAAAGGCTCTACATCTCGAAGTTTATGTATCCCCTCTATCCCTTTACCATACGAAGTAAGTCTAGTATCAAACCCAAATATATAGGCTTCTTTTAACTTTAGTCCTTGGATCAATTTTTCTAATTTTTCAAGTGTTTCCGTGAAATGTATCACGGAAGATGCAGATGTATCCACTAACACGACAAGGTTATCTAAAGGGGAAACCTTTTCATTCGATTCCAGTTTGGGCAAAACTTTTAGCGCAAACAACTTGCCATTTTTGGAAATTAGATTCTCTTTTGTTTTGTGCTCAAAGGTAAAATTTTTATCAGGTTTATATTCTTTTTTTTGAATCGAAAAAATACTTCTGGTAACCAATTTGGAGTCGGACTCTTTGATTTCATTTGCCGATTTTGATTGGAATTCGTCTTGTTCATACATCACTCGCAAAACAAAGTCATCTATTCTAGGTAAACCCAGAAGTGGAATCGTAAAAGTAGGTGGAAATCCGCCCAATGTTTGCGAGTAGGAAAAAATGATTTTTTTTTCAGATTTTGCCGGTATCGGAAAAATTCGTGCGCTAAATTCATTTCCAGCATCTGTTTCGAGTATGGCGGGATCTTGTTTTCTATGTAAAAAATCTTCATAAACGCGCGTTGCTTTTTCTCTTTCTACGACTTCACCTTCTTGCCATCGATCCTCAATCAACATGGCAAATCTAGCTAAACGGGCATTATCTGGAAGTGTAACTCGGAATCGTCCTTCTCTTTGTCTATTCTCTGGATTATAAAACGAGAGTTTCACTTCGGTAAAAGCAAAAAATCCATCTAACACGGTATTGGATTCGTAAGATTTTAAAACGAGCCCCGCACCATCAGAAGTGGAGAGCGAAATAGGTGAATCAACCTCCCTGATAATTTCTTTCGATTTATTTGAAGAGAAAAAAAGGAAAAGCATGACTATAATAGAAACTCTTCTTAGAAAATGCGGTTTAAAATGAAATTTCATTGGAAGTACCTTTTGCCTTTAAGGATTCAATCTTTAAATTTAAATATACTATTGGAACTCGATTGTAAACCAATCTATAGTTGCCGCGTTGTTTTCGTCATTGTTTCGTTCAAATTGTAACTGTGTCGTAGTATTAAACAAAACAGAATAGGTTCCAGAATCTTGAGTGGAAGTCGCATTCGAGACTCCGTTTTCGCCGACTGTATCATTGGTCCAAACAACCATCGTTTTTCCTGTATTAACCGCAGAACCTAGATTAGCTGCTACACTCGTTCCACCGCCACCAGCGATCGTCGTAGAACCATTCTGTACCGTTGTTCCGTCGGTCATTTCGATCACATACCAAGAAATATCTAGCGAGACGGCATCATTGCCGCGGCGGGTGAAGGTGATGGTATTTGTGCTTGAAAATCGACCCCTTAAATAAAGTTGTTCTTCTCTACCTATAACACCCGAACTCGCATTAACATTGAATAGAAGAAAACTTTTTGTGAGATCAACACTCGAGCCCAAGATCTGGTTTACTGTACTGGCGGATGCTGCTAAAGTAAGTGGCGCAGAACCTGAAGATTGGACATTTGCTCCACTGAATTCGACCACCTGCCATTCCGTTGTAGTGTCGAAGGTGCTCGAGGATTGCCTTGCCAAACGCAAACTCGTGTTATTTAAAAAATATCCCATCACACTTCTTTCTTCGTCCAAATCCAAACTTGTGTTTGTTGTTTTCGTATACACGATCACAAATGATTTTGTCAAATCGACAGCGTTGATCGTGATGTTTTGGAAAGTTCTCCCACTGCCGGAAGCCCCTGTCGTCATATTTGAACTTCCCCTCTGCACGGTCACACCGAACGCATATTCAACGACGTACCAATTGGCCGTAGTTCCCGTGGCGGAAGATTGCCCAGATGTGACACTCACAGTTGTGGGACTCGTCAATTGACAGGTAATCATATTTGCCGCGGCCGATCCTCCAATTTTTGCCCCGCAGTAGACAAACGATTTTGAGAGATCTACAGGTCTTGAAAGGGTTGCCGAACTCGTATTGATAACATTCGTGATGGTTCCCGATTGAAAACTTCCATTTACGATGGCAGAATTTGTGGAAGCAGCTATTGTCACCGTCACCAAATAGGACTTAGTCGAGGAATCGGCTGCGGTTACAATGTAAGTAATGGGTGAGGAAAAATTATTTGAACTAGTGCCACTTGTTTGGGTAGTACTTCCGATTCTGACATTTGATCCCGTCGAAGTAAAATTTGCAACAAGGGCTGTTACATCTGATCCAAAGGGTACCGTAATAGAAATATTAGTTCCAGTGATACTTCCCGTGATGGCTGGGGAAATAAAGGAGAAGGCAGTGATGTCTTTGTCACTTACGCCTGCGACCGATACCGTGACGGTATATGTTTTTGTGGAACTATCGCCTGCCGTCACGACATACGAAACTGGGGCAGAAAAATCATTGGTTGTCACCCCACTCGTCTGTGGGATGGCACCAATATTCACGGCAGTTCCCGTTGCTGTAAAATTTGCAATGAGTGAAGTCAAACTCGTCCCATTCGGAACAAGAACAGATATGTTATTTCCGGTAAACGTTGTCTGTAAGGAATTATTGAAGCCAAACGATGTAATATCTTTAGCAGTATTTGATGCAACAATTACGGAAACCGTATAACTACTGCTTGATCCATCTTCCGCTGTGACTGTATAAACCACATCCGAACTAAAATTGTTAGTTGTCACACCACTAGTCTGGGTGGCCGCTCCAATCCGAACAGAGACTCCAGTCGTCGTAAACACTGCCACGAGTGAGGTGATTGCCGTTCCAAATGGCACGGTGACTGAAATATTATTGCCTGTGATAAATCCACTTGTAGATGGTGTGGTGATACGAAAAGAAGTAATGGCTTTTGCGGAAGAAATGTTTGCATTGACAGTGACTGTGATATCGGTAGATGCAGAACCTTCTGACATCTCCGCTGTTATTTTATGAACTGTGGCCGACTGTGTGACAGTAGGTGTTCCCGAAATGACACAGGTCGAACTGAGATTCAATCCCGTCGGGAGGGAAGGTGTCGCCGAACAAGAAGTTGGTGTAGAAGACGTACTTGGTGTAAGGGCAGAAATTGGCGTACCATTTGTAAACGTATAACTGGTATTTGAGAAACTAATTGTCGCACTCGAAGCATTGGAAGAATTCGAAGAATTGGCATTGGATGACACACCTAACAGTGCAAGGATTTGTGGAGTCGGGACCACGCGAGTACAGGTATTTCCGAGAACCAAAAAACCAAGAAAAACCCAACCTGCCCGTATCGACTTTGAAATCATTTATTTTAGCGATTTCCCTAAATTAGACAACATATTAGACGAATGATCTTCTCGATCCACTAGAAAAAAAGAATACAAAAAAGCCCCTTCCTAAAAATCCATTTGGGAAGGGGCCAATGTTTAAGGCATCTCGTGCCGAAATGCGTTCTTAAGCATTTGTTAAGAGTCGCATAATCGAATTTGGCCTAACATTTGATTGCGCGAGCATCGCCGTACCGCTTTGCACCAGAATTTGTTTCGTGGTAAACGCAACCATCTCCTCAGCCATATCCGCATCCCTGATCCTTGATTCGGACGCTTGCATATTTTCATATGCTCCCATGAGACCTTTTGCGGCACTTTCGAGTCTATTTTGATAGGCTCCCATATCCGCTCTTTGTTTCATAATCCTCGTCAAGGCAAAATCCGCGAGAGCAATCGCCTGATCTGCTTTTCCTGGCGTAGACAATGAGATTGGTATTTTTCCCTTTGTCGACATCTTCAAAGCCTCAGAATTCATGGTTCCGATGTAAAATCGTTCTCTTTGTTTAGAGTTCGCTCCCATCTGGAACCACATCGACGCCTTCTTAGATCCTCGAGCGAAATCACCTTCAAACAGTTTAAACTTGTTAAACTCTGCTTGAGAAGCTACTCGATCGAGCTCATCCACTAGCGCAGATACTTCTATCTGCACGAGCTGCCTGTCTTCATCCGTGTAGATTCCGTTAGCTGTCTGGATGGCAAGAGTACGGATTCGCTGAACAACTTCAGCTGACTGATTGAGGAAACCCTCAGCAGTCGAGATGAAACTAATTCCATCTTCCGTATTTCTTTCCGCCTGACGCAAACCACGAATTTGTGATCGTAGTTTTTCCGAAACTGCAAGTCCCGAAGCATCGTCGCCAGCTAGGTTAATCCTTTGGCCGGTCGACAAATTCCTCATGGTCTTGTCTACATCCCATTGTGTAAACTTGAGTGAGCGATGCGATTGAATCGCGCTCATGTTGTGATTGATAATCATTGGCCTACACTCCTTTGTGTAATACCAAGTGCAGCTAGCTGCACTTAGCCGGACAATCCCTGTCCGGTGTCAAGGATGAGCTTTCTCATTGCCACCTGGCAGGGAAGGCCGACCAAATATCAAATTACAACTTCTAAAGTTACACTTAATCCTCTTCTAGATTATCTGAGGAGAGACAGAACGCCTTGTGGTCTGACATTTGCTTGCGCGAGCATCGCGGTTCCAGATTGGATTAAAATCTGGTTCTTAGTGAACGCAACAGTCTCTTCAGCCATGTCCACGTCTCGGATTCTAGATTCCGAAGCTTGTGTATTTTCATACGCGTTCATAAGACCCTTTGCAGTGTGCTCTAAACGGTTAAAATATGCACCAAGGTTAGCTCTTTGTTTGCTAATCTTGTTCAATGCTTCGTCCAGTGTTCCGATAGCTTCATTGGCTTTATCAGCAGTAGACAGAGTAAGTATTACATTGTTTTGACCTTTCATGCCAAGAGCCTTGGTAGTCATGGTAGCAATATAAACTCTTTCTCTTTGGTGTTGATTTGCACCTATGTGGAACCACATAGAAGCAGCTCTAGAACCACGCGCAAAATCACCCAGTAACAAATTCATTTTATTGAACTCTGCTTGAGAAGCAATGCGATCCACCTCATCGATGAGTTGCGATACTTCTACTTGGATGAGTTGTCTGTCTTCATCTGTATAGATCCCGTTAGACGACTGAATTGCAAGCACACGAATTCTTTGGATGATATCACTAGACTCTTGAAGAAATCCTTCAGTAGTCTGAATCATGCTCATACCATCTTCGGTGTTGCGCTCAGCCATTCTTAGGCCATTCACTTGAGTTCTCATTTTTTCTGAGACTGCAAGTCCGGATGCATCGTCAGCGGCGCTGTTGATGCGGATACCTGAAGAGAGTTTCGCCATATTTTTTGAAACTTCTTCGTTTTGAAATTTGAGCACGCGGTGTGAGTTAATCGCGGCTAGATTGTGATTTATGATCATTGGTTTCCTCCTTGAAACTTGGTGATCGAAATAAGAGGGAGAATCCTTTCCCCCTCTTTGGTTTTTGTGTCTGGTTTTTAGGCCGATTGCGCGTGCCCAAAATTCTCTATTTCTTCCCTTAGAGTGTCGGTGCTTGGATTAAGGAAATTAATTCTAAGATTTGGGCATATTTTTACAATAATTTGCCAAAATTTAATGTTTTTTGGAGTTTTTTGAAGACTTTAGCACTTTATTTTTTTTTAAAAAAAGTGTAAATTTTTCCTAATACGAGGATCGACGAATCTGAAAATTCCTTGAGGGTTTTTCTTTAAAACTTACTTTTTTTAGGGAAAACGCTGGGAGCTCGTGCAGTGAGTTTCAAATCTTGTCAGTGGTTCAGATAAGAACTGAATAAAATGGAATCGCAAAAGGTTCCCTTAGAACCAGGGTTATATACCAAAACATCCGTTATACTTCCTGGTGCTGAATACAATTTTCCATTTCTAGCAAGCCTGAATTTCGACCATTTTTCGTTCCCGGTGATGCTTTGCGTAATCTCTCCGGAGACCTTCGTCGAGGTATTGGTCTGTAAAATATTATTAAGGGAATACGGAGTATGAAATATATTTCCGTTAGGTGCTAAGGCACCACCAATCCAAGCGCCTGAGCTACTAGAATTGTTTGCTGGGAGAAAGTTTATGGCGTTTGTAAATGGATCGAACTCTAATATTTCAGAGTTACTGATAAGCGGTGTTCCATACAATTTTCCATCAATGCCCAAGGTAAAACCACCGTATTTTATTGCTCCTGTTTTGGAAATAGGCAGTATTGAGACAGAATCATTGGTCGGATCAATGACCAGAATTGAATCTTGGGACCCGGGTGATCCATAAATCTTTCCGTTTGGAGCAAGAACTCCTGAAATCCATTTAAAAGATCCAGTGGCGGGTGATGGAAGTGTATAAGCAGTGTCCTTTGACGGATCGATCACAAGAATCGCCGACGTGTGACCAGCGTTTTCGGCCGCTGGTGGTGCGTAAATCTTGCCGTTTGGTGCTAGGACTCCGCCAAAATATTTTTTATCAAATCCAATGATGGGAGAAGCTATGCTCGATATGGACTCAGTAACGGGGTCAAAAATAATGATGGAATCAGACCCATAGGGAATCGAATAAATTTTGCCATTTAAGGCAAGTACGCCACTAACATGAGATCCTGTAATGGTTCCAGGCACGCTGATCTCTCGAACGGAATCTGTAGTCGGATCGATCTGTAGAATGGTCGTCATACTATATGGCATCGAATATAACTTTCCGTTGTTCGCCAGTGTCGCCGCACCCCATTTGGGACTTCCTGTCCCCGTAGTCGGAATATATGATATCGAACCTTCAATCGTTCCAAGGGCCGCTTGTTTTTCCAGTTCCGCTTTCACAAGAGGCCAATTGGCAGGTTGCATCACTTCCGTTTGACTTAGGTTGCATGCCGTACGCTCCACACGCAGTCTGGTTGTGAATCCGCAGTGAGTCGAAAAATCTCCTACACCGAGTTTAAAGAGAATTGTTTCGTAGAAAGCCTTACTTCCTGGCTCACAGACATTTGAAATTTCATTTTTTTGGCAATGGATGAAAATAAAGGTAAAGATTGCGAATAAACTTAAATGTAAATATTTATAAATCATTGTCTGTTCAGTATAGATCACATATAAATTGCGAAATCTTATCATGAAAAGGAAAAAAATTGAAAACTGCTAACCATTTCTCTACGAAATGCACGAGTAAGAATCTACTTCTTGGAAATTCTCTTATTTTTCTACGATACGAAAGATTTTTTTACCGATCCGAAATTGATCCCCAGGCTTTAAAAGATATGGCTCGGTAATTCGAACAAAAACACCATTTTTGCTATTTAGGTCTTCAATTTTAATAGAATCTTCTGTTGTGGTGATTACACAATGGATTCGACTAACAGAAGGATCATCGAGGATATAATCTCCCTGCGCCCTTCCTATCGCTAGTTCGGATTCGAATGCAAATTCATCTAAACAATTCCCCTCGCCATCTAACGATTGTATGCGGTAAGGTTTATTGCCACGAGCATTTAGTTTCTTTTCGAAAGAATCCATTGTCTACTCTTAGTTTCGGTCTTTTTCCAAGATGCCTTAAAACATGTTTTGATTGAAAAATGGATATACAGCTTAGGAAATTCCGTATAAATTTGCGAAAATGGCAAACAAGCCCCTCACCCTTTCTCAGATCACCAGTCGTATCGAATCCCTCGAGTCGGAACTGGCCTTTTTAAAATCAGAAGTCCAAAAGCTAAAACCAAAATCACAAGAAATGACTCCGACAATCTCCCCTACTGTTTCCGGAAAAGTAGAGACGAAAGAGATACTGATCCCACATTTAAATACACCAAAACCGAGTTTTATCTCAAGATGGGAATCTTTTCTCGGAGAAAATTTATTTATCAAACTTGGTCTTCTTACTATGTTACTCGGTGCCATTTGGTTCATCAATTTTGCTCTCGAGGAGTATTGGATCAATGAATCGGTTCGGATTTGGTTTGGAATCTTAGTTGGGTTAGGCGTATTTATCCAAGGAACCCGTTTATTAAAAAGTTGGCCGCTCATTGGACCTTCATTGGTTGGAACAGGAGCCTCGCTACTTTTTATCTCCTATTTTTTAGGATATTTTGCCTACGATCTATATTCCATGAAACTAACGTTTGTGGGTCTGGTATTTTTGTCCTTTATCACAGTCAGCTATTCGTACATTCTTCGAAACGAAGTGATCTTTGGATTCGGAATGTTAGGTGCATTTCTCATTCCAGCACTACTTTCAACGGGAGAAAACTCATATCAATTCCTTTTTATCTATTTAATACTTTGGAACTTGGTATTTTTGTTTCTATCGTCCAGGATGAAATGGAGAATTTCACCTCTCGTTCTATTGTTTGGAAATCATTTGATGTTTGGTGGTTGGGCCTCTGAAAAATTAGAAGTTTCTACTTGGCAAATTCCACTTCTTTTCCAGATCGTAATTTTTGTGATTTTTTTAGTAAGAGAACATATCCTCGTTCCAAGAGAAAAGGAAACAGAAACCATTCTTTCTACTGTTACGATAGGCTTCACTTTGTTATTTGCTTACTTGCAAGCCTATTACATATCTTCTGTCTTTTTCCCTCTCTTTCAAAACAGTTTACTGATCGGTTTTGTTGTAATTTATTTTGCTTTTTTGTTACGAAGTTTTCAAAAATCAAAAATCACAAAACCGCTGTCAGATCTTTTTTTCATTGGTTCCGGGCTTCTCGGCATTTTATTCCTTCTTGTCACACTCGTTCTTGGATTTGAAGGTCGTACTCTTTCGATTGTTGTTTTGTCCTTTGCCCTTCTCATCGGAACCGTCGGAGCCAAAACAGATCAGATTGGTCTTTATGCGTTAGCTCTTATTTTTTGGGCTGTGTCCATTCTCAATTTGATCTTCGCCAATCGTTGGCCTGGGGAAGATGGATTGTTTCTCGTCAATGGATTTTTCCTTTTGTTTTTATTTGCAAGTGCCTTGATTTTTTATCTTTCGCAGATCGGAAAAAAACATGCATCAGTGGCGGATATTTACAAATGGGCAGCGTTTCCCGTTTTGCTCGCAGGAAGTTGGTTGGATGTATATTATCATTTGCCTGAAAGTTATCGCATTTTAGGATACACAGCTTTTTTGGCGTTTTACGGACTTTCGTTTACGGGTGTTAGTTTTATTTACAACAAATCAGATCTGCGAAAAATCGGATTGGTTTGCCTAATACTCGTCGTCTTAAAACTTTATCTATACGATTTTTGGAATATGGGAATCCTCGCACGGATTTTCGCAGGTTTCGGCCTCGGGGCAGCATTAGTCGCCACAGGCATTTTTTACAATCGATCTAAAAAAATTAACTCACAACCAAAGGACTAAAAAATGAAATCTATCTGTTTATTTCTATCTGTTGTTTTTTCATTCCCTGTATTGGCAGCCCCATTTAACATCAAAAATTATAAATTCCAAAAGGATGTGAAGTTAAATAGTACATCAAACACAGAGGACTCCCAAAAAATCGCAAGAATTCTGTTAGACGAAGAATTGTATAAAAATTCTTTTTATGGAGATTTGCGTCTCACTGCAAATGAATTGCCAGTGCCGTATCGAAGAAATCCAGTTAAGGTAAAAAATCAAACAGAGGAAACTGTCGAGGTTACAAAAGTAATCAATAAAAGAGAAGACAATCAAAGAACCGTGGTATTGGAACTTCCCAAACTACAAAAGGATTATGTTTATACTTCAATTACCGCCATACAAGAAGGATACGATGAGGCTTCTATCCAAGTCTCCACGGGCACCACTCCGGATCAAATGAGCAGTCAGATGGAAGTATTTCTCTACAGCTATAGTGATAAACCAAATAATACGATCAAAATAGGCCCAACAAAACATCGGTTTGTTCGAATCGTTATGTCTTCAACTTCCCAAATTAAATTTGAATCGGCAACAAAAGAAAAGATCCAAACAAACGCATATTTTTCCAAGGAAGCCGAAAAAATAGAAGAGGAAAGAATCGAAGACAAAATGATCTATTCGATCTCGAATCCGAATCGAACCCCAATTACAGATTTAAAATTAAATTTTAAAGATTCAAAATTCGAACGAGAATTGAAAGTGGAACATTTCAAAAACGGTAAAAAATGGGAAGTCGTATTCGATTCCCGGGTATCCTTTGGTGACGCTGATGATCCCAATGTATATCTGCCATTAAATGAAATGATAAGTAATGATTACCGCATTACCATCACAAATGGAGAAAACCCACCTTTAACACTTACAAAAGTAACAGAACTCCAAACCAAGGAAGAATTGGTATTTTTTCTACCAGAAAATGCAAGCGAGATCAAACTTTATTATGGAAATCGATATGCGAGAGATCCTGATTTCGATCCTTTTTTGATTCCGGAAACAAATCTCGAACCGAATACAACTGCCAGTCTCAGCGAGGGGATTGAAAATCCAGATTTTAGCTTTAGTATCGTAGAGCCACCTGTTTCTGGTTATATTGCCAATGCGATTTTTTATCTCGGTATAATAGTTCTACTAGGAATCGGATTTTCCTTTTTTCAGAAAATGAAAAAACCGATTCCGGAGAAGGTTTAAACTCTTTAGGCGTTTTGTTTCGATTTCCAAGTATTTAGAATCGGATCCATCATTCGAAACCATAGTCGAGGCACCAGAGCCACGAGAATCATCACTTCGTAACCATAGGGAAGCTGTGGTGCCTCTTCAAAGTGTCTAAGCGCCTGATATCTACGGCCAGCATTGGCATGGTGGTCAGAATGACGTTGTAGTTGGAATAAAAAGGCATTCGAGACGAGATAATTCTGATTCCAGGAGTGTATCGGCAAAACCTTTTCATATTTTCCTGGACTCATCTGTCTTCGCTCCAATCCATAATGTTCGATATAGTTTGTTAGTTCCAATAAAGAGAATGCGACCACTGATTGTAAAAAAAAGAAGCCGACTACATCCCAAGCCAGATCCCCACGAAAATAAGATCCTAAGGCAAAAATAATTCCGATAAAACAGGAGGTAATTACCAAATACCAAAGCATTTCATTTTTATAATGAATTGTAGGTAACCCTTGTTTGTTGATTCTTTTTTTTTCAATTTTCCACGCAGAAACCATTCCTCCAAAAACAGATTTTAAATAAAACTGATAGAAGGATTGACCTTTTTTCGAAGAAGCATGGTCAGTTGGCGTCGAAACATGGACATGATGACCAAAATTATGTTCGATAAAAAAGTGCATATAACATACTGTCATATACACCATTTTAGATAAAAATTGTTCGAATTTAGAGGACTTATGTCCAAGTTCATGACCAACTGTGATACCAATTCCTCCCGTAACAATTCCAACTGATAGAGCAAATAATAAGAATTCGTAGAGACTATATGTTTTTGTACTAATTTCCCAAATCGACCACAATACAAACGCTAACTGAAGGAATGCCCAAACGATCGTTAATATTTTATAATACACATCATTCTGTATTTTTAGAAAATCGTCCTCACTTGGATTTGATGTATCTTTCCCTACTCCTAAATCGAATAGCGGAAGCAAAATGAAAACAGTGGCCGGAACTAAGAGAAGAAATAAACCTCCTAAATAAGCCGATACAATCGTCAGAGGAGGCAAAACAAAACACATGAGAAACGACATTTTTTTTACTAATTCCATATTTACACCTAACCTATCTTTGTTTTTAAAAAATGCTCTGAAACTTCACCTAGACCTATAAACAATTTGTCCCAACTCATAGAAATGTGATTCGATAACTTTAAAAAGAGAGCTCCCACAAAAAAAGAAAGAAGGGCTTCACTTGCTACTTCTTCCCCACCCGATTGAAAAAACCGTCTAAGTTCGCTTCGATAGGATTTCCATGATTCCTCTAAAAGTTCTGTCAATTCCTGCGAATGAGAATGGAATCGTTTTACGTCCAATGCGAGGAGGATCATACTCTGAAAATGGGATTCATTTTTAATGATATAATCTAAAAGCGGAGAAATGTTATCAGCCGTTAGACCTGCATCAGAAATTTTGGCAATTGCCTCGCTGTCTTTTCTGACATAATAACGCACCATTTCTTCAAAGAGATTTTCTTTGGTGGGAAAATAATGATACAAAGTTCCCGTCGAAACATGCATCTCCGTGGCAAGATCTCGTATGGAAACACCCGCTACTCCCAATTTCACAAAGATTGGAAGGCATTTTACGAGCAGCTCCTCGCGGTAAACGTGATGGTCTACAATTTTGGGCATCTGTTTCCTTTTTATTTCGAACGTTCGTTATAAATAAATCGTTTTCTTCCTTTTGGCAATCCTTTTTTCAGGTGTACCAGAGAAAAAAGGGAATCCTTTCTGGTATAAGATCAGAGATTTAGGAGCAGAAAAGGAATACGTATATGAAATATCTATTAATTCTAAACGCGGGATTGTTTGTATTTATCGGATGCAATGGAACAAGACCAGAAATTTTAGGAATTCGAGAAAATAGGCTCCATGTTTGCCCAAAAACCCCAAACTGCATCAACTCATTTTCAGCGCCCGATGACAAAATCCATTACCGGGCACCAGTTTCTTATAAAAAGCCTCTTCCTGAGGCAATTGCCGCTTTAAAATTGAAAATCGATGCGTATCCGAGAACGGAAATCATTCTCGAAAAACCAGATTATCTTTATGCGGAGTTTACTTCGCTAATCATGCGTTATGTGGATGATGTTGAGTTTTATTTTGATGAAAAAAATAAACTTTTACACTTTCGTTCTGCGTCAAGACTTGGGAGTGGCGACTTCGGGGTAAATGCAAAGCGAATCGAGGCGATTTTAAAAGACCTCGATATCTAAATTCTATTATCTACTTCTTTTTGCTGTGAATTTCTTGTAGAGAGTTCACAGTAAAACCTTTGTCCTTCATTTCTACTAAGCCGTCGATTAATGCTTTCGCCGCTTGCGCAGTTGTTAAACACGGAACTTTGTATTTAATAGCAGCTTGCCTAATTGTAAACGCATTTTCTCGTGTAACTCTTGATAGGGGGGTATTAATGATCAAATGTATCTTTTTTTCTCGGATGTAGTCTACTACGTTCGGAAAATATCCGTCATAGATCTTATTGATTTTACTAGAAAGAATTCCGTGGTCGGATAGAAATTTGTGTGTTCCTTCGGTTGCAATTAAGATATATCCCAAATTTGAAAGAGACCGAACAGACTCTAAGAGTTCTTTTTTGGTTTTATCATTTATGGTTACAAAAACTGTTCCCTGTTTTGGTGGTTCTTCACCAGCCATGATTTGTGCCTTTACGAAAGCCTCTCCCTTAGAATGTGCAACGCCCATTACCTCACCTGTGGAACGCATCTCTGGCCCAAGAATCGTATCCACACCAGGAAATTTATTAAAAGGAAGGACGGCTTCTTTTACTGTCACCATCGGCGCATGAAACTTTTTGCCTAATTTCAGGCTGGCGATAGTTTCACCTAACATAATACGAATGGCCATTTTTACAACTGGCACTCCAATCGATTTGGCAACAAACGGAACCGTACGTGATGCTCTCGGATTTACCTCTAATACATACAAGGTTTCATCTTTAATTGCAAATTGAATATTGATAAGGCCTTTTACATTTAACTCGATTGCGAGTCGATGAGTTGCTCCTTCAATTTCCTGTAACATTCTTTCCGAAATGGACTGAGGGGGTAAAACACAAGCGGAATCTCCAGAGTGAACTCCTGCCTCTTCGATATGCTCCATAATGCCTGCGATAAAAACATCTTTTCCATCACAAAGCGCATCCACATCCACTTCCGTTGCATCTTGGAGAAAAGAGTCAATCAGGAGAGGTCGATCCTCGGAGACTTCTTCCGCCTCTAACATATATTTGTCTAATTCAGATTCTTCATTTACGATTAACATCGCACGACCTCCCAAAACATAAGAAGGGCGCACTAAAACTGGATAACCAATTTTTCCTGCGATTTCTCTGGCCTTTTCCTTAGAAGATGCCATTCCATTATCAGGAGATAAAATTTTCAGTTTATCTAAAACTTCTGCAAATCGTTTACGATCTTCGGCTCTGTCAATCGAATCAGGGCTTGTTCCCAAAATGGGAACACCACGTTTTTCTAAAGCTTTTGCTAATTTAAGTGGCGTTTGCCCACCTAATTGAACGATCACACCATCTGGTTTTTCCTTAAGATAGATATTCATCACGTCTTCAAGAGAAAGAGGCTCAAAATAAAGTCTATCAGATGTGTCGTAATCGGTAGACACTGTTTCCGGGTTAGAGTTTACCATGATAGACTCAACACCTGCGTCTTGTAATGCGAAAGAAGCATGACAACAGCAATAGTCAAATTCAATTCCTTGGCCAATTCTATTCGGTCCACCACCAAGAATCATAACTTTCTTTTTATCTGTAACTGCCGATTCATCTTCTTCATCATAAGAGGAATACATATAAGGTGTAAATGCTTCAAATTCTCCAGCACAAGTATCAATCCGCTTATATACAGGAATTATTTTTTCAGCGAGAAGGTATTTCTCAATCGATTCTTCTTCGAGACGTAAGATGGTTTCTACCTTTGCTTTTGTAACATCGATAGCGGCTCCACTTCTGATTTGAGTCAACACTTCAGATTCTTTTGTCAAAAAAGCGAGCTGACGATTCGAAAAACCAGCCTTCTTCATTTTAGGAATAAAACTTTTTCCTTCTTTCTGAAATTGTTTTTCTAATAAGTATAATTCTTCAAACTGATACAAAAACCAAGGATCAATTTTACATTCTGCATGTATTTCATCAATAGTGAAGCCAAAATTAAAACCTAATTTAACATAGAATATGCGTTTATCTGTGGGTCTTTTTATTTTTTCGCGCAACCAATCGCGTTTTTCTTTTTCAGGTATAGATTCCCATTCTAATAACTCTTTTAAATGGCCATCACTTCCAAATCCAAATCGATCTATTTCTAACGAACGAAGTGCCTTTTGGAAACTTTCTTTAAAATTTCGACCGATAGCCATGGCTTCCCCAACTGCTTTCATCTGAACCCCAAGCGTAGGGTCGCTGCCAGGAAATTTTTCAAAAGCAAATCTAGGTATTTTGGTTACCACATAGTCAATGGAAGGTTCGAAACTAGCGGGAGTTACACGGGTAATGTCGTTTTTTATTTCATCTAATGTATAACCAATAGAAAGTAGTGCAGCTATTTTTGCAATTGGGAAGCCGGTAGCTTTCGAAGCCAAAGCAGAGGATCTAGATACTCTAGGGTTCATTTCGATGACAATCACATCACCATTTTCTGGGTTAACGGCAAATTGAATGTTGGACCCACCTGTTTCAACGCCAATCTCTCGAATGATGTCAATCGACATATCCCTAAGTCTTTGGTATTCTTTATCACTTAATGTTTGTTGTGGGGCAACGGTTATGGAATCACCGGTATGGACTCCCATTGGATCGATGTTCTCAATGGAACAAATGATGACTACGTTATCTGCCAAATCTCTCATCACTTCCAATTCAAACTCTTTCCATCCTAAGACTGACTCTTCAACTAATATCTGTGATATGGGGGAAGCATTTAGTCCCGATGCGGCAATCGTTTCAAATTCCTTTTCATTATAACAAGTTCCGCCTCCAGTTCCACCCAGTGTAAAGGCAGGTCTTATGATGATAGGAAAACCAATCTCTCTTGAGGCGACTCTTGCTGCTTCCATATCAGAAACCATCACCGATTTTGCGACACGGATGTTCAATTTCTCCATTGCTTTTTTGAAAAGTTCCCGATCTTCCGCTTTGCGAATGGCTTCTACTTTTGCGCCAATGAGTTCAACATTGTATTTTTCTAATATTCCCTCTCTGTGAAGCGCCAAAGCAAGGTTAAGTGCAGTTTGTCCACCGACTGTCGGTAGAATCGCATCTGGTTTTTCTTTTTTGATTATTTTTTCTAGAACGGGAACCGTAAGCGGTTCTATATACGTGGCATCCGCTAATTCAGGATCAGTCATGATCGTAGCAGGATTGGAATTCACGAGAATTACCCGAATTCCTTTTTCTCGCAGTGCCTTCGTTGCCTGAGTCCCAGAATAGTCAAATTCGCAGGCTTGGCCAATAACAATAGGTCCTGAACCGATGATTAAAATGGATTTCAAATCTTCTCGTTTTGGCATTTGTTTTCCCTATTTCCTAGATTTCTATAGCCCTATAAGTCAGATTTCCTCAATGTCCCAGGAAGTAAATAATCTCCTGCCCTGGTCGCGTTTTCCCAGCGCTGGACAAGGGAAAATAATTTACTCCTGAGTTCCAAACCAACTTGCCCATTCGGGTATAAATTCGTGGTATTTAATGGATCCTCGATTCGATCGTATAGTTCGAAAATTACGCCTTTCCTTGTGGGAATATAAATCAATTTGTAACGACTGTTTGAAACTGATCTATGTTTGGCGAAGGCGATCGTTTCTTGAAAAGTTTTGTCGGTAATCATGATTTGAAAATCTTCATCTGGCACTACCTGGTGAAGTTCCAAAATATTCGGGTAAGGAATCCTTTGTTTTTGGAAAAAATGGTCGCCTCTGTCGGAAAACCAAATTCCCGTTTCGGAATACACAACTTCATCTGAAGAAGGTTTTTTTCCAAGTTTCTCTAGCAGTGAGGTGCCCGGCCTTTGTATCCCATCTTTCAGCTGAAAATAATCTCGAAATGTCGGATAAAGATCTATGGAAGAAGTAATGCCATCATAATCTTTTTCAGGTATTTCGCTGTATTTAGAGTTCTTGGGAAACTTAATTAACAAAGGAACATGAGTAACAGCATCGCCACGCAGGTGTTCGCCATGTCCTTGCCCATGTATGTCCTCATAAAGCGCCTCACCATGATCCGCTGTGAGAATCACGATGGCCTTGTCATAAATTCCTGCCTCTTTTAATGAATCTATGATTTCTCCGAATTCAAAGTCAAAGGCGTGAACTGAAGAATCAAAAAGATTTCTAATTTGGTTCACTTCGACTTCGGATGGTTTGTCGGAGATCGAAGGATCCACAAACTTTAAATATTTGTATTTTCCATAGTATGTTGGGTCGGTAAATTTTTTATAAAACGGATATGCTGGTGTATAGGGAAAATGAACTACACTTGAAAAATAAGTAATCAAAATGGAATCATCGCCTGACTTTCGGAGAATTCGTTTTAATTGTTTTACAAGGCGACTTCCATCTCCCCATGTGGATAACCCATTCATCTCCTCTATAAAAAATCCACCTCCAAAAAAAGATCCAGTCAAAACGGGCAATAAAAAGAGCTGGGATTCGACGGTCCTTTGCAATGTCATGATGCGCGCATTAAAATTAGGTGCATATGTTTCATCGAAACCGAAATCAGCTCGGGGAAAAATATCTGCTGCAAAACTGCCAATCGCATAGGACTTATACCCGATTTCATTTAGTAATTTAGGAATTGTTTTAAAATCACCCTTTCCTATACGCAACTGTTCTTCCTTAGATGGAAACATATCACGTATTTTATGACTCATCGAATATTGACCAGTTAACAAATCTGCCCAACTAGGAAATGTTCGTGGAATCGTTGTATGGTGGTCTTTAAAAACAAAACTATCCTTTGAAAAATGATCTATATTTGGGGTGATCTCCGAATTTCCATTTATAAATCCAAGTTTGTCATAACGAAGTGAATCTGCTGAAAGTAATATGATAGGTGGCCTTTCCGAACTCGATTTTGAAAAAAATCCATATGTTTTCTCGAGGATATAAGGAAACGGAAATAAAAAAATCAAAAAAGAGATAAAAATCAAATATGTCTTGAGATGGATGCGTTCCCTACTCTCTCTAAAAAAAGGAAAAAGAAGTATATAAAATAGGGAAAGGTAAAAAAGACCGGATAAAAAAAGCAAAACGCTGATCAAACAATGTGCCAGTAAAAAAAGCGAGTCCTTGTTTTTTTTTCGCAATACCATCTGAAAAACCATTCCAAATTGAATTGAAAATACCAGAACCAGCACAGATGTGAAAAAAGTAGGTGAAAAATGATCTGTTAAAAAAAACAAAAAACCGTCTGCCCATGTATGGCGATAGAAGAAAAATTCTCCATAAATTTGAGGGTATAAAATGATCGAATGACAAACTCCGATTAGATCAATGAAAAGCAGATAAACAAACAGAAAACTTGTAATTGGTTTCGATTTTAAAATCGTATAAAAAAATATTAAACCCACGAAACTATGAAAGATAAAGGATGTAAAAAAAACGATAAAAGTTGATTTTAGATAAACCCCCAAAAATACGCCTAAGTATTGTTTGATGTAATCTCCTATATCAACTCCCATAAAACTGAAGGAAGTATTAAATAAAAGAAAGAATATGTAAAAAAAAACGGAATAGCCGAAAATCGGTATCAGAACCTTACGGATAAATGCTGAGGTTGGAAGTCCATCCACTGGTGTCATCATTCCAACCCCCATTCTTTCGACAACTTTTCCTATTTTTCTTCTCCTGAAATTCTAAATGTTTCATTGGGCGTTTCACCGAATACTTCTGGAGAATACATAGCTTCGACACGACTCTGTGGAAGCGGAAATACACCTGGTTGGTTCAATTGGATGCTGTATTCCAAAACATGAGTTCCCTGTGGTAGGTATTCAAAGTAAGCTCGATAATGGCGAAACGAACGTTCTTCAAAACTAGGATAAAAGGTCTGTTCTTGGCTGATTTGCCCGGAAAGGATTTTGGATTCTTTTGCCAATCCTCTTCCCATATGAATGGATCCAGATGGAATCGGATCCTCCACGACCACCCAGGTTTTGTCAGAATCCGCTGTAATCTCCAATCGGATTTTGATAACATCTCCCTTCGAATAGGAATCACTTTTTGTTTTTACAACGGGTATCACGGTTCGTTTAATCGTATAACCTGCGCTTAATGGTTCTTTCAATGGGATTTTGCTTTTCGCTTCCCATGCGACCCAAGGTTTGCCTTTGCCATCGAAGCTAATGTTTACGTCTTTGGTTTCATTTTTAATTGTGATGTTTGTTGTATTTTTATCTGTTGAATTCGGATCGAGTGTGGTTGTTTTTCCCGACTCTACGACATTTACAACTCCGCCTGAAACTTTTTCTGCCTCAAGAATCTTTGCCGCACGGTCCATTGCCAATGTTCCGTAAGCGTTTCCAATGGTTGTATCCCACTTACCTTTGATTTGTTTTTTCAAAAGTCCTTTTACAATTCTTGGTAAATCTTTTTTATAACTCGGATCCGAAAGTGTCCAAAGTGTCAATCTTGACATGGTATAATCTTTTGAGCCAAGAATCCACCAAGGAGAACTAAAGTTTTTGTCAGCAATGACAAGCTCTGTTCCTTGTAAATTTAGCCTCGAGCGAAGATTAGATGAGATACGAGACTTTATTTTTTCATCCACTTGGTTTGTTCTGGAAAAAATTTCTAATAGGTCAATCAAGGACGACGTCGGAAGAAGTTCTAAGTTTTTTGTTAGACTAACAACTTTATCCCATTCTAGTGTCTCATATCTTGATAGCGCCTCCGTTACGATAATTCTTCGTAACACATTATCCGCGCCAAATGACCAACGTTCTCCCGTTAATGTACCCGCAAGATAGCCTCGAAGAGCTTCCGTCATTTTTGTAATATGATCACCTCTGAGATTATAACCAGCTAACTTACTAGATGTTAAAACATAAGCTGTCAAGATTTCACTACCATACTCCATTTTTGGAAAATATTTTACAAAGCCGTAATTGTCTAAATATCCACCTAACTCATCATCGATAACTCGCCATTTCGATTGGCTTTTTAGCCCGATCGCAGAAGAAACCTTTTGTTCCATACAGGAATATGGATAATTGTAAAAATATGATTCTACAGACTTCAGGTTCGTAACGATACTAGAAGTGACAGAAATTTTAAATTTACTCTCTCCGCCAACTGCATCCTTCGGTGTTTCGAGCTTCTCTTCTATTTTTCCGTCAATTTGTTGAAGGCCTGCCATGTAAACAGACTCACTGATTACTTCTGAAATCTGCTGTTCGGCAGCTAACTGATCTAAGGTTAAATCTTTATCATCCTTTACTTCTAGTAAAAAGTTTCTAGTTTTAACATCGCGGGGAATTTCTAATTTCCAGCCTATACTTGTAGTTGAGCTCGGTGGCAACTGAACTGATTTTTCTCCGATCGGTAAAAATGGAGATTTAATTTTAGGATTGGACCTAGACGTCTCCGAGGATTTTAAGGTGAGTTTTACTTTTTTTGTTTCACTCGAAGCATTCCGTAACGTAAATTCATGATCAAATAGATCACCCTCTCGCGCCACAGAAGGAATTCCATTAAAGGTCTGAATGTCCTGAGAAGTTTGGATGCTCGTAGATCCAGTTCCAAATTCGTTTACCCCAGAACTAACGACTGCTACAATTTTAAAGGAAGTTAAAGAGTCATTGAGTTTAAATGAAATATTTGCTTTTCCATCTTTGTCCAAAAGAACCTTAGTTTTCCAATAAACTAAGGTGTTAAAGAGTGATCGTGTTGGGCTTTTTCCTCCACCACCACCAGTTGGTTTGGCTTTGAGTCCAAAATGTCTACGACCAATCACTTGGGATTGATTCGTAGAAGTGGTTACGTTCAATCCTCTCATTCCCATTATGTTGTCTAGAATCTTCCAAGTGGGATTCGGGGACAACTCGAGCAAGGCCTCATCTACGACTGCAACCAATACTTCGCCGCCAGCTTTAGGTGTTTGTCCCAAATAATCCTTAACTACAATTTCAGCCGATACATTTTCGCGAATCTGGTATGTTTTTTGATTTGATTTAACGGAAACGTTCAATTCGTACGGTTTCCAACCAACTTTAATCGGAGTAATTCCTAAACGAAAACTTGGTCGACCAAGGTCAACCATAGCCGTAGCCTTTTGGTCAGATACTCTACCGCGAATCAATAGTGCCGAAATATATACGTTTGGTGAATATTCTTTTTTGATTGGTATCGAAACACTTGGATCTTTTCCGCTTACTGGATACACAAACGAATCGATAATACCTTCTCGTTCAACGGTGACCAGTGCCGTTGCCTCTCGAAAAGGTGATCGCAGTTGTAATTTTAAATTTTCACCAATTTCGACGTATTTTTTTTCAGGAATGACATCCATACGATTGTGATCAGTGGCTTCAAACCAATTGTCCTCTGATGAAGCCACATAAACGTTGTAAGTCGAATTTGTAAAATTTCCACTTTCATCTTCTGTTTCTGCACTGAAAATCAATTCGCCTGTACCAGGGGATTTGTTGTCACAGAACAGAAGTCCCTTGTCGTTGGTTTTTCCTTCACAGTAGATTCCGAGTTCTTTTACTTCCTTAAAATGTTCGTATGCATAGTATCCACCGACAAGTCGTTTTCGATTAGAGTAATAAACTTGCGAGTATGCCTTAACGGTTATTTTTTGATTTTTTTTAGGTTTATCAGTTAAGTCTAAGGCAAGAATTTGCATTTCAACTTTCTCTTTAGCAAACATCCAACCTTTTGGTTGTATTCCTAAATGTAAATTCGAGACATACATTGGAAAACTTCGGTATGATGTTTGGATTTCCCCACTCGGATCAACATACTCCATCTCTACTTCTAAAGCAGAATCCTGTTTTAAGCTGCCTATATTATTAAAAGTATAAGAGGCAAATCCCTTCCCATCTAACGTAAGTTTCTCTGCTTTAAAATTTTTGTTTGTGGCAGAATTTTGAATTTCTGGAGATTCTTCTGACTCTTCTGTATAACCACTTACTAGAATTTTCCCGACTTCGATTTTTTCTGGATTGAACTGAAAGGAGGAATCTTCTTCGCTTGGAGAATACATTTTTTGTATTACTTGTCCACGGACAAGTACGGGAAAAGCAGAGGCACCGCCACCAGATAAATATTGTAAATTAAGATCAATGGTTGCTTTTTTAGGCGAAACTAAGTAAGATTTGCTATCTGTTAGTTGAATACCACCGCGTAGTGCTGGCAAACGGAACTCTTCAACTTTAAAGTTCCCAACCACCGAACCATAACTATCATCCTCATCAGAAGTCGGATAATAAATTCTATAATTTCCTAACCTTCCATTTTTTGGTATTTCAAATTCGGACTCTGCACTTCCTGGAAAGGACCAGACGAGTGGGAATACAAACTTTTCGCCAGAACCATCATGTTGGATCACGAATTTTTTAGGATACTTTTTTGGGTCGGCTGCCTTAAGGCCCTGTATCGAATGTCCTCTGAGAAAATGTTTCATATGAACTTTTTCGCCAGCGCGAAACAAGGTTCGATCCAAAACAAGGGCAGGAATTTCTGCTGAGTCGTGATAAGAGTAACTAGGCAAATTAAATCGCCAAGACTCGATACCTTGGTCCCAATTTGTTGAGGTAAATGAGACATCTTCACCTTTTTGAGCGAATACTGTGAGCCCACCGCCTAACTCTGAACTACCGCAGTATGGTATATTAGAGCTGGAAAGACTCCCTACTTTAAATGTGCCCTCCTTTCCTGTAACACCCGTTGCATGAACCAAACCCTTACAATCAATTATTTTTACGACAACACCCGATTCAGGAAGGCCTTTGTCGAGGGATGTCACCCAGACTAAACTACTATCGCCACCCCATTTAAAATGAACTGAAAGATTAGTGACAAGAACACTTGAAACGACATACATTTTTCCCTTTTTTTCAAGTAAACTTGAACCAAGTATATCACTTGCTAACTCAACGACATAAAATCCAGGTTTTGGCAAGGGAATACCGACAACTTCCATGGGTTTTTTACCAGAAGGTTTTGGCAACATCTGGGAATTCGGGGATCCAGATGTAATCTTGGACTCAAAAATACTTTTTTCTCTTTGATGTTTACTTAGGAGGGAAAACCATTTCTGAATTTCGTTCGGATCTAATGTTCGTTTGGAACTCGTCTCAACAGTTAATTCCTGTTTTAACATAGGAATTTGTGCTTCTAAGTTTCGAAGAGTTACGGGCAAAACTGGATTTGCATTTGCTTCTAAGATTCCAAATTTCCCCGGAAACTTTGCTAGAGGAGGAAAATCAGCGGTTTTAACAGTTAGTGGGAAATTGCCAATATTTACCAACTTCCGCCCCATATCATCACGAATTGAGTCCGGAATTTCTATCTTGAATTCGGAGTTTTCAGGAAACGGTCCCGCAAAACTTAAATAATGTGATCCCTCATCCCCTGGAGTTTCGGTTTTTACATTTGATTCATATTCTTTGCCATCTTTGGATTTTAAACTAATTTTTCTGAGATCGGTCAAAGAGACAGACGAACTGAAATAAAGACGGAGTGGCAAAATCGGAATACAATCGGCTTTGGCATTAACCCTTTCACATGAAAAATTGACAGAAAACGGAGAACGTACGGTATAATTATGGATCTCATCTTCTATGACTTCCCCACCTAATGTTGATTTTATGCCTTTTCCCCACACAAGTTGGACATTTTTTTCTGGTAAAAAAGTTTGTTTAGAACGAATGAGTAAAGTCTTCTCAAAATCACCGCTATATAAAGTTTTGAGAATCGCTTTGCGTTCTGTGCCTTCGACAATGTCTACAGGAATTCGATTTGACAATTCTGTAATAGAAAAATAGGCAAATTTTTTGACAGAGTCAAGATCAGGTTTTGCATCCAAATTCAAAACAAAAATTTGATCTTCATTAATCGTATTACCAGAATAAGGTGAAGTATAGAGGATAGATGGTCCACCCGTATGAAAACTAAAAGACCGATCCCCCGTAAGTGCTGTACCTTTTAAAGATTTTATTTCACCTGAAACATCAAATTTACAAACGACACCACCAGGTAACTCGGATTCAAACTCGTACACCCAAGTAGAGGAATCGATAAATCTGGCTTTCCCCAGAAAGGGACAGTCTACTTTGAAGAGATCAAGTTTAGGTCTTGGGTCCCCCAAGGAGACAATCGGTTCAGAAAATCGAACCTGCACTTGTTTAACCTGTTTTGTTTGTTCCGTTGGAGAAAATAATTCAATAAAAAACCCATTTCCTTGTGAGAAAAAACTAGAATGAAATCCAAAGATCAATAAGAGGATAAAAAAAACACGGGTGCGATGGAACTTAGGCATATCTCACAAAGAGTAAAAGTAAGTCTTGAAGTTGGGAAACAAAAAATCATCTCTATTCTAAATTCCTACCTTTTTTTTCGAAAACAGATGTAGGCCCAAAGGAGTATCGAAAAGAGAAAAAATGAAGTAGAGCTTAATCCTTTTTGGATAATATCTGATTCACCATTCCCTTTCCATAAAATAAAAATCGCTCCCTCTAATGGCTTTTTTCCTTCTACTTGTGTTTTGTTTGATTCCCAAATAGATTCAGCCAGAACAATTCCTCCATTTAATGAACGCGAAAAATGACAGACCTGATTTATTTCCGCATAACAAAGTGCATATAAAGGAAATATTTGATTTGGATGATTGGAACTAACAATGGGTGCGTATCTAAATTGCAAAAGAGGTCCATATATTTTTGAGTTTCCTCGAGCCCGAATTGTGATAGGAGCTTGGAAACTTCCCAGTGCCTCCATTTGAATTTTAAAATCTCGGAAAAACGCATATTTGTAATTTTTTAAATTTGCGAATTGGGATGGTTCAACTCCGGAAATTGAATTCGTTTTAGTTATATAACCTATAAAATCTCCTAAAAAAAGAATCGAAATTCCTCCATCTAACAAGGCAATGAAAACGGAGAATAAAATCACATATCCAAATCGGTTGATGAAGAAGATGCCAAGGAAAAGTAGAGGCAGAAATAAAAGTAGTAAGGCCCATATAGAAATAGAAATAGGAAAAAAAATTCCGAAGGGCAAAAGTAGGAGACTAAAAATTACGATCAGCAAAAGACCGAAAAAAAATATTTTTTTCGGATCAAAATTTGATTCAGGAGGTGGAGGTTTTCTTTTATTTTTTGATTCAATGAAACCTAACATAAAATCAATAGTCCCTGACGCGGAATTCACTCCGAATTGTTTTCCAATATTTTTCTCCCTTTTCCTTTTCATCTTCAGGAAAGGATAAGGACAAAATAAATCCAAGGGGTGACTTATAAAAATAATATTCCTTCATTAGATAATACGAAACCATTCCTGTTTCATCTACCGATTTGAATCGACTTACATAGTCCCCATTATCTTCGACTCGAGTGAAGTTTTTTTCAAACATAGTCTTTGAATTGATTCCACGTTCTTTGTCCCAAAATTTATAATAATCTTTTTCATTTCTATACCTGGGTATTTCATCGAATGTAGCCCCTATCGAAAACAAAATTTTACGTGGAGATTTTTTGGTGATGCCAGCCTCCTGTAAAACTTTCGCCTCATCCATATCATCCCAGCTATCATCACGAACTGGCGAAATAAATTCGACAAAACGTGAGATCCGGAGCATAGACTTGTCTAATTGTGTGCTTCTTCCTGGGTATTTGCGAAACAATCCCTCGTAACGAAGAGTAGATGGAATTTTAAGTATATACCGATATGTTTCAGATTCTAAGTACAAATCACCTAGATTGTCTCTGTCTCCCTCATAACATCCATAAGGCTCTGATGCCATAGACATCTCATGGGGTTCTTCTTTGTGTTTGGCCCGAATTTGATTGTTTAGTTGATTGGCCTGTACTGCCCAAGAAGGCATAAATTTCTTTTCTTTTGTTTCATGTAACCTTTGGCAAAGCCCAATCCCTTTTCCTAAAAACAAAGCATCAAAATCTCGCCTAGCGAGAAGGAGTGCTTCCATTTCATGAAACGCTAAATCCGCATCGCCAAAAATCGGAAATTCTTTGTGATAATCATTGTCTATCGTATAACGAACTTTCATCGATGGATAGATATGAAAATTTCTACCAAAGGCGTCTTGTTCCAGTTTTACCTTCGGAACTTCCTTGGATGAGGAAAGAAACCGGTAATAACTTCTTTGTTCTTCTTCTCTAGCATCATCTGTCCAAGGTTTTTCTAATAATGGATCTACAATCAGGGTATCGTTCGACAAAAGATTTTGAAAAACCAAAATCTGCAAAAAAAAGAGGAAATAGAAATTCCCTCTCTGGCCCATAGGTTTAAACCTTATATTTTGTCTGAATGAAATTGAGAGCCATGGTAAAAATTCTCGTGAATTCTTTTCGATGTGACTCATCATTCACTCGAGACAAAATTCCTTTCAATGTTTTCTGCACCTGTTGATAATTAGGAATATCAAAAAATGCTTTTTGGATATGCGGCCAAGCCATCCTCACTAAATTTACAAATTCAGGTGTTCCTTTTTTTAATTCAACGATTGCCCGATCAAGTGTCATCTTCACCCACTGAAAATTCCGAAGTTTTAATAAAAGTTTGTTTAAAGTTTCTTTCTGAAATTCAGTTTTGTCAACAATCCCTTGGAAAATTTGGTCGAAGGAAATAGACTCTCCTTTTTGTTCTTTGAGTAAACTCGTTCGCAATGAAACTATCGTTTTTTCAAATTCACTTAATCCCCTCAACCAATTCTGATAACCCGCTTGGTCAGCTTTTTGTTGGAATCCACCGATTAAAGCCGTTAGCTCAATATATTCCTTTAAAGAATAAACTTCTGTTTTAGACAAATAAGGATCGTTTGGTGGTGCTGGTTCCGAAGATGTATCGGGTTCTATATTGATGTCAAAATCATCTTCATAAGAATCTGATGTATTCGTTTCATTGGCATCCGAATTGTCCGAAGAATCCCCTTCAAATTCCAAGTCTTCGATTTCGTAATCATCATTTGTTGTTTCTGTTTTGGTGGGTTCTTCGTGATGGTGTTCGCCAGGCGGAGGACCAAGGTGGATTTCTAATTTTTCTCCTGTTAGGCTATTTCCAAATTTATCAACTATCTCTTGCAAAATGGAAATTTCTTTTTCAGCAAGTATACTCGTTTTTTTAACAATCGGCTGAGGTGGTGCATTTGCTTGGGTAAGTGCTTCTGTGAGAGAAGGAGGTGGCGTTTTTTCATCCGGGGATTTTGAGATGGCAAGTGCTGCTTTTGCAGATTCAGCCATAAGACCCTGCGGTTCAATGATCTCTCCCGTTTTTTCATTTTCCAGAACTAATAATATACCTTTCTCCGCAAAACGAAAGCCTGGTGGAAAAGAGAATTGTAATCTTTCTATAATTTCTTCAGCGATACGATCGTAATGAACTTCTGGAACTTTATCTAGTTTTTCTAATTCTTGGCTTTTTAATTTTTCTTTAACCTTTCCCAAAACATCGATAAAGTTTTGGTTGAGATAAGCAGAAATCTCTGCCTGTGGAAGTCCGAGGAGTGTAGCAAACTGAGGTAGGTGTTCAAAAAAATGATCGGTCTTTTTTACATTGGCCGTCATATAACTTTTCGCAGATTTTATGATCGTATCAATTTGAGCCGCGTCTTTGTTTTTTGCCTTCAGAAGTTTTTTGAATAGGTCTATGTGGGCATGAAAATAACTTAAAAACTCACCATACGGAGTGAAGTCATACTCCCCTTGTCCTTTTTTCTCTAATACTTTTTTAGGATTGTCTGCCATGGTTATAGCTCCTCTCTAGAGCCTACGTAGTACCAAAACGGTCAAGAGTTTTACGATAGGATTGACGAAATCCCCTCTTACTTAAGTCTAAGAAATATGAAGGTTTTTCTGCGGATTTTTTTACTCATTTGTATATTCTCTTTCATTGCGAATTGTCAAAAACGAGAGGATAAAACAATCCAGAGAAACTTACTCACCTACTTGGTCGGTTGTAATGGCGGTTCACTCGGTGCTTGTCAGGCAAATTGTGCTACGGCCTATCCGAATGTAACGGGCGACAACTACCCTGCTGTGGCGAGTTGTAATTCCAACTGCTCCAACTATTGTAACCTTACAAATATCTATTTGCTTCTTTCGAACAAATAATCGAGATTTAAATTCCATATGCCAAAAGAGACGCGGCAACCATTCCCGCGGTTTCGGTTCGAAGAATTCCACCACTCCATTTCACTCGTTTTAACTTTGCCTCTTCCATTTTCTCGGTTTCCGATTTAGAAAAACCACCCTCAGGACCAATCAAAGGAATTTTACCTATCAAATCGGATATTTGAAAACCGAGTTCGGCATGCGGATCTAATACCAGTAAGTTTTCTTTTTCTTTCTTTAACAGAACATCGAAACTAAAAATTTCCAACGACATGAGGTCTGGTTGTTGGGATTGGCTTGCCGCCTCCATCACAATTTTCGCCGCCCTTTCTATATTAAAATCTTTGCGAACAGAGTGTTCAAATTCACAGAAATAGATTTTTGACAGGCCTATCTCTGTGGCTTTTTGCAAAAAAAAATCCAATCTGTTTCCTTTTGGAAGTGCGATGGCAATCGAATAAAATCCTTTTTTGGGGAGTAGAATAAGTTCTTCCTGTAACTTTAACTCTTTTTTGTTAGGTGAATACTGATATAAAAACGATTTTCCTTTTCCATCCCGTATTTCAAGAGAACATTCGACGCGGTCCAATCGTCTTGCCTTGACATGCGCCCATTCTAATGATGTTAGCACCAATGTTTCTTTCGGAAGAAATCCTTCGCGAAAGAAAATCAAATCCCCAGGGATCATCGGCTCAAGTTATCTACGGCAAATAGAGAATCATCAGGTGTCACTGTTTTATCAACTTCTTGGATTTCCCAAACAGTAATGCTACCAGTGTTCAGATCCAACATTTCCAATCGGGATGCCTTCTCTACATCTTCTACTTTGCCAGCTTCTTTTACTTTTACGGTGCCGTATTTTAAGTTCAAAGTTTTAAATAGAATTCCGTCTCGGTCGTGAAAATCGATACGATATGGCTTTAAGTCTTTTTTGCTTACAAGCAAAACTAACTTTTTATAAAAATAAGGAAGGATTGGTTTAAGAGACACACGGTAAAAAGATTCCCCAGAGATTTCTAGGTCCGCATTGATGAGTGGATTGTAATTGGCCTGATACGAATAACCAGAAAGATCGACATAAAAAAATCCAGTTCCCATAAGTGCTTCATATTTTTCATCATCTGTTTTTTTAAAAAGTTTTGCAGCTCCTACATTGAACAAAAAAACATTTTCACCTTCATCCTTTGTGAGTAGTTTTGTTTCTAAACCGCGACCTTTCCTATCAAATAAATAAAGAGCATCTTCGCCATTAAAAAAACGATTGATCTTCCAAGTCTCTGATTGTCCATTTCTTCGGATTAATACATAAGTACCTTTTACTAGACCTTTTCCGTAATCCAATTCTTTGTCCAATCGAGCGAGGAGTTCTTGTGCAGAAAGTGGTTCCGTTTTTTCAGCCAAAAGATCATCTGGGAAAGAAAATATGATCGCATAACAAGATATTAGTGATAGAATTAAATTTCGCATGGAATCCTTACTCTACTCTCATCGAAGGTTTCGTGTAGGAATAAAGTCCATGAACAGAACCCTGCGCTTGAGCCGACTCGGTCCTTCTCTCAAAACGAAGTTTTCCTTGTCGTAATGCCGAATGTAAGTCAGAAATATTGCGATACCCCATATCCTGGAAAGATTGTCTTAAACCTTGGATGAGATACGGAATTAGATTCAAAACGGACCCTTTGTCGACCACGTAACCCGATACGCCTTGTGCCACTTTGATTTTCTGTGACTCTGAAAAATAACGTTTGTCTCCACCTTTGTTCATCGCTTCCAAACTTGCCATCCCCCGATAGCGTTTTAGACGAATTCCATTCTCATAAAAATACTCACCAGGTGCTTCTTTTGTTCCCGCAAACATTGATCCCATCATACACATGGAGGCTCCAATCGCGAGTGCATTGGCAATATCACCAATATTCGAAATTCCCCCATCTGCGATTATAGGTACATTGTGTTTCGCTGCATACTGAGCGGTTTTAAAAACTGCCGTTGCCTGGGCTCGGCCCACGGCCATCGTGTCTTGGGTGATACAAATTGATCCTGGGCCCATTCCAATACGAAGTCCATCTGCCCCGGCCGCAATCAAATTGGCCGCTTGGCCTTGGGTGACCACGTTCCCCGCTATGACGTCCACGGTAGGAAAATTCTTTTTGATAAATTGGATCATTTCGATTTGGTAAGACGAATTGCCTTGAGCAGAATCGATTGTAATCACATCTACGCCTATCGCAGATAAGGCGGCGATACGTTCTTTTGATTCTGGTAGTGTCGAGAGAGCCGCACCTACTCGCAATTTTTTTGAGTCATCTTTAGAGGCATGTGGGAATTCTTTATTTTTTTTCAAATCACTGCGACAGATGAGGGCTACAAGTTTTCCTTGTTTATCAATGATAGGAAGTTTTCCCTTTTTGCTAGTTCGTAAAATATCATTGGCTTCCTTCAGACTAATGCCTTGTTCTGCCGTGATCAAATCTTTGGTCATCACTTTACCAAGTTTAGTATTTCGATTTGGTTCAAAGTCAACATCTCGATTTGTGACCATACCCACCAATTTCGTATTTTGTGTTCCATCTTCTGTAATAGGTATACCACTAAACCCGTGTTTCTCTTTGATATCATCCAAATCAAAAATGGTATGTTCCGGGGAGAGTAAAATTGGATCTTTGATAAACCCATTCTCATAACGTTTTACCTTTTTTACGAGTTCTACTTGTTCTTCGAGGGAGTTGTTATAGTGAATGATACCGATCCCACCCATGAGAGCCTGCGCAATCGCCATATCGGACTCGGTCACCGTGTCCATTGGTGAACTCATCAGCGGTCTTTTGAGAGTAATGTTTTTGGAAAGTTTTGTGTCCAATTCCACATCGCTTGGATTGAAGTCGATGTAACCAGGGAGAACCAAAAAATCACGGTAGGTTAGCCCTAAATTGACTGAAAATAGCTCATCTCCAGTGACTCCGTCAAAGAGCTCGATACCGAAGGGGGTGTGATTTGACATAATTATCCTTCCTTTTTCTATCTTAAGCAAGAAAACTTTGCGTGCAAGAGAATTTCCTACAAATTGTTTCCGATAATGTAAAGGAATCACGGTCTGAAATGGAAACAGTAGAACGTACAAAACGATCTTTGGATGTTTTTTCCGATAAGGAGAAAAAACTCCATGTACTTACAAAATTTCTCCTCAACCAAGAACTGAATATCAAAGATTCAGTACCCCCTGGTGACGTATGTGTACTGAAAAAAGTAGCTGGAGACGGGACAAAAGTATTAGTAAGTTCTAGACCTACAACTACCTTTTCCATTGGTCAAAAAATCACGCTTTATAAAATCTTAGGAAGGTATTTGCACCTAGAATGCACCGTTGAACAAGACAAAGGTGATTCTTCTTATATCTTGAATTTAGATAAAATTGCCATAGCCAAAAAAGACCGAGACAGCCAAAGAATTTATCTCCAACCAGGCCAAGCCTGGATCACAAATATCATTTCCTCGAAAGCAAAAATTGAAACTGATATGTTTCACGTCCCTACAGCTGTAAAAGTAAATTTTCAGGACTACGAAACTAAACTTAAAAACAAATATGATTTTATAAAAATTTCTACATTTTCCGCAAATGATGAAGAAAAAATCAGAACTGTAAAAAAGACACAAAAACTCCTGTTAATCGAGGATACTCAGAACAAGGAGTCGTATGAAACGGCATTAAATGAAGACTTTATAGTATTTTCCGAAGATGTTGATTCAGAAATTCCAAAAGAAATGAATCAGTTTCGAAATCAAAAAATCGTTTCAGAACTCATCATTCCCATCATTTATTTAAATGATGAAGAAGAGTCTATCCCCATTGGATACATCCAAATGCAAAGTAAATCTGAAAAATTTGATTTAGCAAAAGCTATGGATACGAAAACAATCGCCTTTGAGATGGTGGATCGGATTCGAAATTCAAACTTGATCAAATCAGATGGGAAATATCCAGTTCTTGACATATCCGAAGGTGGCGTGAAAGTAAAAATTGATCATCCTGATTTGATGTTGTCCTTACCAAAATTAGGTGGTTTCCACTTTGATATATTTTTTAAAATGCAAGCCCCACTTACCGCTTTTGGACAAATCAAATCGATCCAAAAAGATCAGGAAGGTCACCTAACAGTAGGTCTAGCGATTGCAGGTCACTCCTCTAGACCAGGAGAAAAAAAGAGATTTTTAGAAAATGTGGAAGCTCTAAGAAAACAACTTACAAAAACTTAAACGTCTCCATAACCTAAAACTTCATTTGACCATCTTTTTTCCCATTTTCTAGATCGAAAGGAAATGGCTTCTGGGTCCACCTTCTCGACTATTTTTTTCCAAAGATTTTCTGAACATTCTCTGTCTGAAATCCAAACCATCGGAGAATCTATTCCGATTTCGGAAAGTTCCTTGGGTAGGGCATCGAAGGTTTTTTCTTCGTAATAAAATAGGTCAGAACGATTTTTCATATCTTCTCTGAATTTTGAAGTAAGCTCGGCAGCAGATTTTAAAATAATTACCAATCGATGTTGCATATTTTCATCTCTGTGGGCAAGGACGCGGTTTAAATAATTGGGCTTAGCATTTGATATTTGTTTTTTGATACTTTCGATCCACTGCCCAGATAAGGGAGTGCCAGTAAAAAATACAAAATCAATCGTACAATACGGATCAATGTCAACTCTCCGCTGGATTAGCTTACAAATTTCATCTCTATGGGAGTCCCAATTTTCTGCTTCAAACCAAAGAGCCTGGTGCCTACTGCCAGACCTTGAGACTTTTTCATAAAGAGAAATAAAATTATCTTTGGAAAAATTTAGATCATAACGATCGTTATACCCTTTCTCGGCTTCGCATAAAAATGGCCGAGGAAATTCATCAATTCTTCGGTCCAATAATTCTTCAGCTAAAAAGAGAGACTGTTTTAATTCCGTTTCCGTAAAATGAGGGGTACGTATGATGCGGTAAGGTGGTGTGGGCATATAAATCAGCCCGTCTTTTTCTGCATCTTTTCTCATAGCGGTTCCAGGAAGAAGGGAAAGTGGAAATGCTTGTACCCATTCCGAAAGACCGTTCTCTAGAAAGAAGTGAATGCCTCTTTCGACATCATCAGGAGTATCACCAGGTAGACCAATGATCAAATCTAGAAGGAGGTCAATCCCCTCCCCAACTAACATCTTTGCAACTTCCGCTACTTTGTTTGGATCACCATATCGTTTTACTTTTTTTAAAGTTTCTAAATTGATAGATTGCATCCCAAGCTCAATGCGATTGAAGCCCGCTTTGGCTAGTTTTTTGGCAAGTGCTGGCGTGATTCCTTCACTCCTCAGTTCCGCAAACATTGTCATTTGGTGGTCAAAATTCACTTCCGCAATCGCATCCAAAAATTTTTCGAAACCTGGTCTGTGGTTAAATGTTGGATCTAAAAACACGAGCTCTTTGGCACCCGAGGATTTTAAAATGGAAATCAATTGTACTGTTTCTTCAATATTGAGTGTGCGCAAATTTTGAGAAGATTTCGGATAAAAACAATAGGTGCATTGTGATTTGCAACCTCGAACCGTCTCAATATAAGTAGACCGATTCGGGTCTACAGCTAAAAACCCAGTTGTATATGGGGAAGGAAATTCGTTTAAAGGAAAATCCGCTGACAGCTCTCGCGTAAAGTCTGTTATCCGACCATTTGGCAAACGATAGGCGATATTTTCTACTTTTCCTAAATCCAATTTATGAAGCAGACTGTTCATGAGTTTGCCGAAACTATGTTCGGCTTCGCCACTTACCGCCACATCGAAGTAGGAATTTTCTAAAACAAAAGGATTGTCTGCGCCAACCTCGGGACCTCCGATGATGACAGTTGTATCTTTTTTCTTTTTTTTAATCTGTTCGGCGAGGAAAAGACTTCTTTCTGTATTCCAAAGGTATAAAGAAAATCCTACATATTCAGGATCCGACTCGAGAATAAAATCGACGAGTTCCGCATCTCCCATCACATCTGTCACCTCTGGTGCAACGGCACTCGCACGAATGGAAAGAGTATTATTTTCCCCTTGTTTCAATGAACTAGCAAGACTCGCAGCAGCCAAGGGAACATTGCCGGTAGCCGCAAAATAGGAAGGCGGTGGAACGGGAAGTTGAAGAAGTTTGATGTTTGCCACAGAGACGCCCTCGTCCATAAGATCGCAGTCGCCTTCCTGTGTAAAAAACTTTCCCTACCTTGAAAGTACGATATCGATAAACAAAATTAGGTTCTCTCCAAAATCCCTTGAAAATGTCCGAAGCATTACGTTTTCAGAAATGTCATGGTAAATAGGCGAGATGGCCCACGGATCTTTGCTCGTCCTGGATTTATGGATGTGTTCAAAAAAATAAGGTCGCCACGACCAATTTTTTCCCAGAAAAGAATAATCAGCTAACATACCTTTTTTGCCGTCTTGGAAGTAATTTGGTGATAGTTGAAATCCAAAAGGATTGGTGATATACATTCGAAAAAAATCTCGGTCCTTAGAAATTTCTGAGAGATCCTTACTATCCCACTCCCAAACTCCATCATGATTATCAAAACCGAGTGTAACCCGAGAAAGTTTTTCTTTCCATTTCGATTCCCAGCGAATTTGAGCTTCCATCTCCTCGTTTTTTCGAGCATGAAAGTATTCTAAGGCTCCGCTCATCTCTTTTCGAAATTCAAATTTTTTTGCAAAGTCAGATTGTGGTTTTGAAAAATAATATCCTTGGATATACCGAGCACCATAATTCAATGAATTGTACAATTCATCGTTGGATTCGATTCCTTCGAATAACAAAGAACTACCAAGTGATTCACCGAGTCTGGAAAGATTCAATAGGATTTCTTTAAAATTTCTGGAAAAAGTTGACCGACGTAACATCTGTAAATCGACTTTGATAATTTCTGGATGATACAACCCGATTCGATCTAAGTTAGAAGCCTCTGACCCTGCATCATCAACGGCAATGCTAAATCCCTCATTTCGATAGAGATTCAATATTGGCTTTAAAACTTCTAAATTATATTCAAATCTTTCTTCTGTAATTTCGATCACAATTCTTGATGGATCTATTCCTAGCTCTCTTACCACCCTAATCGTATAAGGAAGTTTAGGTGAAAAGCTTTGTAAGGTATCATACATTAAATGAGGTGAAACATTTAGAAACAATTTTGTTTCAGGTGGTGCTTCTTCTTTAAACTTTTTTAAGGCCTGGTAACGAATGTCACGATCAACTTTCTTTTTGATTCGAAAGAGTTCGCTTGTTCGGTAAAAATCTAACTTAGTTCCTCGTGCTTCATCAATAGCGAGAAAAAATGGACCTAAACTCTCGATACCGTTTTGGTTCTTTAGACGACCCAATACTTCATAACCAAAAACACCTGTCGACTCAGAGGACAAAATAGGCTGGAAAACGGGGACGATTTCTCCAGACGCCAACCATCTTTCCCAGTCATCCGTTTCTTTTTTGTCAACTTCACGTGTGAGCATAGATACCTAAACACTGTTTGCAAGATCAGTGCCAGAGGGATATGCACTGTTCCCTCTCTTTCTCGTATGCTTTTTTGCTTTTTGATTGGGTTTTAACGGCAAGTATTCCATTAGCTAAACAATATGCTGTCATTTTATACATAAGGATCCCTGACTCTAATGCCTGTTTGTTTTTTTTCCCTAAAATTTAGATCCAATCGGACTAATATTGATGATAGTTATGAGAAAAAAGACAGAAGTTTGTAAAAATCGGAATGAATAAACAGAAGGAGAGGAATTTGGGACCCTTTACAGAGCCCCAGAAGGTTTTGTTCTTATTTGATATCGCTTTGTCTTTGTTTTAAAGATTCATCTAATTTTGGTTTTTTAGATGGCTTTGGCTCTTCCACTACCGGAGGAGGAGTCTGTTGAACCTCTTTCGATGCGCAGTTAACAAGTGTAAGAGAAAAGACAGCCAGGCTTAAAGTTAAGATTATTTTTTTCATTTTTGGCTCCTAATGCTAATTTTTTGCCGTGCATAAAAAAGTCGAGAAAAAAAGAATGAAAGTCAAAACCAATCAGGGATCAAAGATAAAAATGGGACACTTTTTCGTATTTGAAGGTATAGACGGCTCAGGTAAAACCACACTATCAAAAAAAGTCGCCGAAGTATTGCCTGTTCCATCAAACAGAGAAATTCTCTGGCACAGAGAGCCAACTGATGGCATCTTTGGAATACAAATTCGAAATTTCCTTTCTGGGCGAACTACTCTGACTCGTTTAGAACAAATGGATTTGTTCATAAATGACAGGAAAGAATCGGTCTCTACTATCATAAATCCTAATTTAGAAAAAAATAATATTATAATACAAGACAGATATATCTATTCTACCGCCGCTTACCAAGGTGGGCCAGATCTTTCCGCTGAACAAATATTAGAGATCAATCTGTCTAAAGGATTTCCTCTTCCGAACCAAGTTTTTTTTCTAGATATTACACCAGAGGAAGCTAGAGAAAGACGTTATTTAAGGGGCGGAAAAAAGGAAATTTTTGATGAAGATAGCAAACAGAACTTAATATATCAGAATTATATGAGAATTCTACCTGCCAATACGATTTTGTTAGATGCTACACAAAGTTTTGAATTTTTGATTGCGGCAGTCCTGGAAAGCATTGATTTAAGCTAAGTTTTTAGTTCCACTCGGATTGCCATCATATCTCCTTGGTTCGTAATCTTTACTAGAGGATCCATAATTTTTTTAGCAATATTATAAAACGGATTGGCATTTGGTTTTGAGGTCATACCACTCCCATAGGTAAGTGAAGAAACATTCCAATACCCAACATCCAAAAGAAGCTTTTTTAGTCCACTGAGTGAATAATAATAAAGATGTTCTGGAACATTTAAATATCTCCAATGGATGCCTTTCCACTTTGCAAGTATTCCATATCTACATGTTGATAAAATTAGAGTTCCTCCAGGCTTTAAGTGTTGTTTGATTTTTATAAGAGTTTCCTTTGGTTGGTGCAAATGTTCAATGGTTGCCCAAAGTGAAATGAGATCATACTTTTTTGTAGCAGCGAGATCCCAACTTAAAAAATTTTCTTTATGAACCGTAAGTCCTAGTTTATTCCTTGCGAAGTTTGCTGGTCCATCAGCGACTTCAATACCTTCTGCCGCGTAACCTCGACCTTTCATAAAATCGACAAAATATCCCGCTGCACAACCGATGTCCAAACTCGTCAGAAACGAATTCTCATTTCTATACTTTTTTTCCCATTGGAAAAAACCTAAATCTGAAAGATTGAGCTGGAAGACACGACTTATCTCATTTTTGACTTTTTCTGAATAATAATTATCATAACCTCGGTCGGTCCTTTCTGTAAAATAAGACTCTGAATAGTATTTTATCACCTCATCTAAATTAGGCTGAGGATTAACTTGTACCAATTTACATTTCTCACATTTTACAATAAAAAATGTTTCCCCCAGAGGGCTCTTCTTTTCAAACATCGGTCGATAAGATATCGAGGCACATGAATTACATGGTATAAGTTCCATACCTAAAGTATCGGTAGCTTAGAAAAATCGCTTCAAAAAACTCCGTATCAAAATGATAGAAAACGATAAGAGGCACATAAAAAGAATGATGAGTGAAGAGGTTGGAAAATAAATTTCTTCCCCGTGATAATCAACACCCGTCAAACTCAGTAAAAATCCTCCCGTTGTTCCCAAGATTGAAAACAATATACATAAAACCGCAAGAACACGAGTTGAACGGACGAGAGGCAATATAGTAAATACAGGGATTAACATGTGGGCAATAGAATAAAACGATCCAAGAAGGTTAACGGCAACGGTAACGGCGACAGAAAGGATAAAATAAAAAATGATTTCATAAAGAATCGGATTTCCTACCTGGATTCTATACTCTTCCATATCAAAACTGAGAAATAAAAATCTTCTAAAGAGTGCTAAATAAACAAAAAAAGAGAGAATGGCTAGCCATACACTTAAGGAATTTAATTTTACTTGGGAGGTAAGTATATCTCCAAAATAAGAAGCGAGAAGGTGATTTTGGACATTTCCACCTAATGCCAATAAGACTTGAGAAAGGGAGGCAAAAAAAACAAATAAAATCCCAAGCACTACTTCCTCTTTTATCACATTACTTTTTCGAAGTAAAATCATCGGAAAAATCAAAAGCATTGAAATCAATATAGGAGAAAGTTCATTTTCCCAAGCCATAAATAAAGAAAAGGCAACTGAAAAACTAACTGCTTGCGAAAGAGTAACTCCAAAAAAAGTCATATTCCGTAAAACAAGAAGGATCCCAATTACACTTAGTAAAGCACCTAGAACACTACCTATAAAAATTTGTGGTAAAAAAATTTCCCAGTTTTTTAGAATATTAATCATGGTGATGACAGTTAGGTGGCCTTTCACCTTCGGAAATTTTATAGAACTTTCCTTCGTCAATTTCAAAAATTTCATCGAAGCCCGATTTCCAATCATGGTTTAGGCTATGTGTAATAAAAAATAATGATTTAATTCCATCGGAAATATAATTGGCGAGTACGCTTTGGAAAAGATCCCTGGATTCATGGTCAAGAGAGTCCATCGGTTCATCTAAAAATATGAGATTCGCGTTCGTCAAAAGAGATCTCAAGATGAGAACTCTTTGCAATTGGCCCCCACTACACTCTGAAATTTGTTTTTTTAAAAACCGATCTACCTCGGTTTTTTCCAAAAGTTCCCTTTCTTCGATGGAAAACTTTTTTTTCGGTAAAAAGCTAAAACCGATATTCTTCGGCATAAGAAGAACCTCTTCGACGCTAAGCGGATATTCCAAACGCATTTTTTTTGCCTGAGGAACATAGGAAGAGGCAATGGTTTTAGCAAAGTGAATCTGGCCCGAGAGTGGTGAAAGTAAACCTGTCAAAGTCCGAAATAAAGTCGTTTTGCCAGCACCATTGCCGCCTATCAAGGCGTAAGTCTTACCTGGATTTATGGAAAAGTCTATACCGGTAACTACAGGAAATCCCGTTCTGTATCCGACAGAAAGGGATTCCGTTTTAATATACTCAATGCTAGGTGAATCGGGTTTATTTCGTTTTGTCAGCTGCATCTCGGATTTTCTGTAACATGATTTTTAATGCTTCTTCATATGTTGTCGCTTCTGGTATTCCGCCGACCGATACAGGCATAACGACGACGAGACTTCCTGGAACTTTTGAAGAAACATATTCCGCATACTTCGGGTTATGGTATGGGCCGAGTAAAATGATTTTGATTTTTTCCGCAATCATATAAGACACAACTTGATCCATATAGCGAGCTGATGGTGGCACCCCTGGACGTTCCTCGATCGTAAGATTTGCGTTAAATTTAAATCGAGATGCTAAATAAATAAACTGATCATGAAAGACGGCAACCTTCAATCCAAAGTAAGGTTCCATTTTCTTTAATTCTTCTTTTGTTAAAGAGACGATTCTTTTTTTAAACTGAATGAAATTTTCCTCATAATAATCTCCGTTTAACGGATCTACTCTGGTCAGAGCATTCTTTATATTTTGTGCCATCTGGATGGCATTGATAGGATCATTCCAATAATGAGGATTTCCATAAATGTGCATATCCCCCATGGAACGATCCATCATCACTGTCGGTTCCCCCAATATTTTTACGCCGAAGGATACGTCACAGTAGCCCGGCTGGCCTTTCTGGATTTTTACGTTTCTCGATTGTTGTTGGAGATAGGGAACCCAACCAACTTCTAAATCCAGACCAACAATACATAAGACATCTGCTTCATTGAGTTTTACCAAAAAATCGGGCCTTGTCATGACAAAGTGAGGGTCATCGGTGCCTCGGATCATACCATAAACATCCGCTCGGTCACCTGCAATTTGTTCTGCGATATACTTTATATCTGAGATACTAGCGACGAGAGAGACCTTGGCAGATAGAAGATTCGGAAAAAGAAAAAAGTAAACAAAGAGGAGCGAAATATATGCAATATTACCAATTGAATTATTATCGAATTTTTTCATTTCCTCTATCCTAATAACTATGAGCTGGGTGTGAGCCTAAAATGGCAACCGTTTGAAAGTAGATTCTGTATTCGCGCACTTCTTGAAAATCTTCTTTTGAAAAATCTTGGATGTAACGTCTCTCCAAGGAACCTCGAATTTTGCCAAATTCAGAGCTATGGAAGGTCATTTGTAAGGATTGGGCCTCAATGGCATTTTTCGCGGGTGAACCGTCTTTCATCGTTAAACTTTTATCTGTAAAATAATCATACCGAACACCCGCTGACCATAATTGGTGAAATTTATAATCTGCAAACAGATAATATCCCCATTGGTCCTTGGAAGGACTTTTCTGGGCAACAAGAGTATTTGGGTTTATCGTTTCAGGAAAAATTTCTTGTTGGTACCAAAATTCTCCAAGTAACATGATCTCTTTTAAATTGGATTGGTTCCATCTGAGAACGGCATCAGCACCATAAAGATACCTTTGGTTTCTTCGATTGGTCGTGGGTTCAAATCGTACACCAGAGAAACCGAATTGTGTACCCCAGTTATTGCCAAAATAATAAAAGTGTTTTAGGTGAAAGTAGCCCATGGGGTTGTTTTTCGCTTCCCCTTCCGTATGCGCATGTCCCCATTTTTTTCCGTTTGTTGCACCTAATACAAGTTCCTGGGTGATGTACTTCCAAGGAAATAAAATACTGAACTCAGCACCAGTATCCATAGCCGATTCCCAACCGATAAATTTTTCATGTACGATAGGAGTCATAGTAAAGGCGCGGTCATGGGAGTGGATTTTATTTAGCCGGCCAATATCAATGAACATCTGACCAACTTTGAGAGAAGTATTTAAAGGTAAAAAAGGAAATTGAACCCAGGCTTCATGGACTTCATAATAGTATTTTCCATCTTCCCCATGAGCGGCTGCCAAAAAGTTTCCGCGTAACCATTGATCAACGGCCCCACTAAACCCAAATTCGGCGGTTCGAATGTCAAGTTTGTTGTTGATCCGTTCATTTGTCCCACGAGGTTTGTTTCGATCCCATGCACCTACGATGTCAATGGCAACGGACGCATCCATCATCAAATTTTGAGCAGATCTGTTGATTTGGTTATTGGACTGGACGGGAGAAGTTGTACCTCGGGAACCCTCCGAACCTTTGTCTCGATTTTCTTGGTCTTTTAAATCTTTCTCTAAATCGTCTTCCCAGTTTCCAGAAGCTTTTGTTCCTACATTTCCCTGAGACACCTTTTCCTTTGGTTTATCTTCTGCTAACTCAAGTTCCCATTTGGAAGTTTGTGCCAAAAGCATAAAAGAAAAGAGAGCAAGGAGTACAAAACTCCCCACTCGGAAAAATTTATAAAAGGAAAAGGGAAACACAAGTAAATTACTTTCTTTTATCTAAATGAACCTGCAGTTCCTATATTAGCGGAATAGACATTCAGAGACCTAATAGTCGCTTTGTTGATGCGAAGGGCAATCCGATCTCCAGAAAAATCAAAGCCAGAAACGGATTCCTCTTCAAAACCATAAGTACCTCTTGCAACAGAAGAGCAAGCGCCTTCCCATCCAAATATGTGCGCACCGTTTTCATTGTGAACTTCTAGACATAAAGTTTTTTCAGCGTTTAGACTTGATGCCCAAGTTCCTGCTTTGCCACCTAACGAAGAGGTCACACCAAGCGCACTTTTCTTTTTGATATCTGATGGAGTGATTTGGAAGGTTGGACCACTTAGGGAAGTTGTCGATGGTAAGACCACATCAATTGTAGAATCTGTCGCAGATAAAACGTAAGTGATTTGGATGCTGGCTTTTTTCTCACCACCTGTGCTGGAAAGACTTGAAGAATCTCGGACAATCGTAGAACTATTTCCGCCACCGACAATTCCACCGATCAGTTGAACATCTGTCGCTGTAAAACCTGCTAATTTTAAAGCAGCAGTGGCAGGACCAGAACATTGAGTAAAATCAAAACGAGTTCCGTTCGTTGGTTGGGCTGTTATCGCTGTTCCCGAAGGGCAAACCGCATTGTTCGAAAGGGCTAAAAGTAAGACTTCTGCCGTATTGTCTTCTTTGTCCTTTCCGCCTGTTAACTCCGCGCACTGAGAAAATAATAGAAAGCTAGATAGGATTAATAATTTGATTTGGTTCATAGAAAATCTCCTGAGGACATCATTTGCAACACAGTTGCAAATGCAACTAGATTTTATTTGCAACTGTGTATTATTTAGAAAAAAACGGGGGCTCAGACTGCCAACAATCTTTTTCCCTTTTCATAAAGGATTTTTCTCTCTGTTGCCGCTTAAAAATCTGCAATTCCAAGAAAATGATGAGCTTTGGAACGAAACAGGAGTAACTGAGGAGGAATCTTTCCTTGTTTTATACCCAGAAAAAACAAGGAAAGATAGGTTCATTTTTTACAATCTTACGAAAAAGGATTAGGCGTGGACTAAACTTTTTTTCTTTCCTCTTATCTTTGTTAGGTTTGATTCGAGAATCGCCGCACTATCTAGAATATAACTTTCTGTAAGTGCCTTTCTGTGTTCTCGTCGATTTACCTTCGCTCTTCCAATGCTTCTTTCCATAAGCATACTGTTGTGAAAACGTGCTGCACTTTCGACTACTTCAAAGGCCAATTCATCCCGAAGTCCGCTCGTTTCAATTTCCGCAAATTCTTTTACTACCGACTCAAATTTCGACCAAAGATCTTTTAATTCGGAAGAGGCAACAAATTGGGTCATTTCATCTTTTAAATAAGCACGGTATATTCCAGTTTCACTCATTCCAGAGACAATACCACCAATACAAGCGACTGTTTGTAGCTGAGTTGTGCCTTCATAAATATTAGTTATACGAACATCTCTAAAAATTCGCGCAACATCATAGTCTTCCGTATAACCAGATCCGCCGTGAATTTGAATGGCATCGTAAGCAACCGTATTCGCAAGTTCTGTGATATAGTATTTTGAAAGTGGAGTGAACAAACTGGCCAGTTTTTCCCATTTTTTAAAATTTTCATCCTTTCGAATGTCTTTTTCCGAAAGTCCATTCATCTTCCCGCGTTCTTCTTTCCAACGGTAAAGATCAACAGCCCGACTCGCCTCATACAGAATACATCGCATGGCAGAAACCTCACGTTCCATACGATCTAACATTTTTTTAACGGCTGGGATTTGTTCTATGGGTTTTCCAAATTGAACTCTTTCCGATGCATATTTTTTTGCTTCCATATAACCGGCAGTAGCAATGCCCATCGCCTGTGCTGCGATATTGAGCCTTGCTTGGTTCATCATGGCCATAGAATATTTGATCAGTCCTTTTCCTTCTTCGCCAATCAGAATGCCAACACTGTTTTCAAAGACTACCTCACAAGTAGGCGAACAATGAAGTCCCATTTTCTTTTCAATGGAAGCGACAAACACATCTTTGGAATGAACAAGAAAAAAGGAAAGACCTCTCGCACCACTCGTTGTGGATCCAGTTCTTGCAAGTGTCAAAATGATAGATGGAATTTCATTAAAACCGCAAGCATGTGTGATAAAACGTTTTGTTCCCGTGATTCTCCAAACTCCATCTTCTCCCTTAACTGCCTTGGTTTGTAAATTTGGGAGATCCGAACCGTAGTTAGGTTCAGTAAGTGCCATTGCACCACATAATTCACCAGCTGCCATTTTCGGAACGTATTCTTGGATCATCTCATCTGTTCCAAATCTCTCAACTGTTTCCGCTAAATTCATACATCCAAGCGTGATGGCAAGTCCACCATCTCCTCTCGAAACCTCTTCAGATAACATAGATTGTACGACCGATGGTAGACCAAGTCCGCCGTAATGACGATGAATTCCGTATGGAAGTAAACCCGCTGATTTTATCTTTTCGACAACATCTACCATTTCTTTCGGAAAGGTAACTTTTCCATCTTTGTATTTTAAGCCGACCTCATCCATTACCTTTGCAATTTGAGAGACTTCTCGACCTGAAATATCGCCACCAGCCTCTAAGGTTTGTCTATAATATTCAACCGCGTCTTCGTAGTTTCCCGGAGCAAATGCTAACTCTTCTTTGCCTGATTTTTGGTATTCATTAAAATCAGAAAAGTTTTCTTCATAGGCATCTACTATCTCGTTCCAATTGGTTAGAGAATCAAAATGGTCTTTTAAATCTTCATTATCGCTAAAGTAATTATTTGATATCATATCTTCCCTGCCTCTGCATGTGGCTTATATCAAATATATCTTACTCGACCTAAACCACAAACTATTTTTTGATTTTAAAAAATAGTTCGTCATCTAATCTTTTCTGTCTGCAAAGAAATCGACTGAATTTGGTCCTGTAAAATGCGAGTATTGTCGGCAACCACTTGCACCGCGTCTTCAATGCTCTGGGCCGCTCTCATCACTTCCTGATTGCCTAGGCTTTGTTCTTTTGCGATAATCTCTAGCTGAGAGGATAAATCTTTTAATTCTTTTTGTGAAGAAACTACACGAGCATTTAGACTTTGCATATCTATGATTTTGGAATTGAAGTTTCGAATACTTTCTTCGATTGCCTTTAATTCCTTTTGTTGGCTGTTCGCCATACTAGAAGCGCTTTCTGCAGATCTGTTCCCGATTTCTAAATCACTTCTTGATTTTGTGATGGTTTTCGAAATGATACTGGCGTTGTTGGCAGAGTTGTCTGCAAGTTTGGCGACTTCCTCTGCAACTACCGCAAAACCTCTGCCATGTTCCCCTGCCCGAGCTGCCTCAATGGATGCATTTAATGCCAGTAGATTTGTTTGGTCTGCGATCTCTTTCATGATTTGGTTTACATCCTCAACTTTTTGAAAGGATCCCCTTACCTCGGAAAGAGCAGAATTTAAAGACGTCATGGAGTTGGAGACATCCTCACTGAAGTTAGATGACTGGTTGACTTGGTTGGTAATATTTTCAATTTGAGTGCGAATGTCCCTGACAATCGTATCTAATGTAAAACTTTCTTCATTCAATTTTTCGATTCTTAAATATTGGTCTCGTACAAACTGGGAAGAATTTTCAGTGGACTGAGATATCTCTGTCAAGGATGCACTGATCTCTTCGATCGAAGCCGCTTGTGTTTGGACCTGTGAATTTAAATCTTCCGTAAAAGATTTTAAAGAGGAAACAGAATCTTTTAATATATCTGCGATCTCTAACATCTCCTTTCTTTGCAACTCGAGGGAACGGGCATGATCCTCTGACTTTGTTTTTTCCTGGAAAGCTGCGTCCTTAGCTTCAATTAACAAACCAACAACTTTTGCCACGGTATACGTCGCTGTGAGAATAAAAAGAATCTTCACTAGTTCTACAGTAAACGAAAGTGAGTATGGAAGTTTAAATGTTTCGGAGCTTTCTATGAATTCAATACCGTAATTATAGGCAATAACTAGCGCCAAACAATGGATAACTGTATTCAATACTCCGAGTATGATCGTCTTTTTTTTAGAGAACAAAAAACCCGAGTAAATAATGATAAGAATACTGATGATGAGCATCAAACATGATTTGATGGAAGAAACACAAATGTCTTTTTCTACCAACGTTTGTCCAAGTGTTGTAACTGAAAGTGCAAATGTGTCGCATAACATAAAGAAAAATGCATATGGATCTTTATTATTCCTTAAAAGCCAGAGTACGGTAAGCGAGCCGATTAAATAAATCACAATGCCCGTGATCATAAACACGATTTGTAATGGCTTCATCGAAGAATATAGAACAATCGTTGAGACGAAAAAAAACGCGGTCAAAAAAAATCGAATGCCATTGATGAGTCGTGCACCTTGGAGAGTAAAATGATCCATAAGGTATTTTCTGCCACACAAGCCAAACGTGACAAGAATTTCTCAATTTGACTTTTTTGCTCTTGTCTTAAATGCAACCGTGTTGTAAAAAGGATTTGACAGATTTTCCCTATTTTCTACGTTGCAACCAGATTGCATTTGCAACTACGTTGCAGGGATGGGGAAAATGAAAAAAATACCAGTCACAGTTCTCTCTGGTTTTCTTGGAGCGGGAAAAACTACTCTATTAAATCACATTTTAAACAACAAAGAAGGGAAAAAAGTCGCAGTCATTGTGAATGATATGAGCGAAGTGAACATCGATTCACAGTCAGTCGCCAAGGGTAGTGCCAACCTTTCTCGCACCAACGAGAAGTTAGTGGAGATGTCCAATGGTTGTATTTGCTGCACACTTAGGGAAGATCTTCTGATTGAAATCCGAAAATTAGCCGAGGAAGGTAAATTTGATTATATCTTAATCGAATCCACGGGTGTTTCAGAACCACTTCCCATTGCCGAAACATTTACTTTTGAAGATGAAAATGGGGTTTCTCTTTCGGAAGTTGCCACCTTGGACACGATGGTAACCGTAATCGATGCCGTTAACTTTTTGAGGGACTTTAAAAGTTTGGATTCTCTGATGGATAGAAAATTAGAAGCCGGTGAAGAAGATGAACGCGATATTGCAGACTTACTCGTTGACCAAGTAGAATTTGCCAATGTAATTCTTGTAAATAAAATTAGTATGTTAAGCGATTCGAAAGTGAACCAGCTCCTTTCCATCTTAAAAAGCCTAAATGCTGATGCGGAGATCATTACAACTGATTATAGCAAAGTCTCCCTAAATAAAATATTAAACACGAAACGATTCAATTTTGAAAAGGCAGCTGAATCTCCGCTTTGGCTAAAGGAACTCAGAGGAGAACACACTCCAGAAACCGAAGAATACGGTATCAAAAGTTTTGTTTATCGAGCAAGGACTCCCTTTCATCCCGAAAGATTCTGGAACTGGTTAGAAAAGGAAAAGAAAGGACTCGTTCGCGGAAAAGGATTCGCATGGCTTGCAAGTAAAATGGATTGGGTTGTGATGTATAACCAAGCAGGGAACCTAACATCTTATAAACCAGAAGGTTATTGGTGGGCAGCAATTGCGCCTGAAGAAATTCCCGATGATCCAGATATACAAACAAATCTGAAGGCAAGTTGGCATGAACCTTGGGGCGATAGAAGGCAGGAACTTGTGTTTATTGGCACGGATATGGATGAAAAAAAAGTTCGTAAGTCTTTAGATCTTTGTTTATTGACCGACGACGAGTACGCGTTAGGTCCAGAAGAATGGGTAAATTTTGATGATCCTTTTCCAGATTGGGACGGTGCCATGGAAGAAATGCAAGAGAGTCATGTCGCATAATGAAGGTATACTTAGGCGATAAACCGATTGAAACCTATGGGAAGAAACCTAAACCAGGGGATGAACTCCCTGGTAAGTTTGTTATCCCTCCCGCATACAATACCAAAAAGGTTCTAAAAAAAGACGATATCACAAAGGGACTTGTGATTCTTTCGACTTTACCGAACATTCGTTCCAATGAATGTTCAACCCAAGTATTGGATTTAGAAAGGTGTGTCACCGAACAAAAATTAAATGCCAAGATATTTCATGTTGCATGCGACTGCCCTGAACATTGGGAAGAAGTAAGGCATCTACATCCATTTTTAAAGGCCAAAGGTTATACTCTAGAATTGGCCGACCAAACCCATACGGAGTCCTTTAAACAGGCATTAGGTGTCGGTGTCCGAGGTTCAAAACGAATCGTACATGGATTGTTTGCCTTTTTAGATGGGAAATTACTTAGCGCTTATATCCCGAGACAACAATACGGCTCTCCGAACGTGAAAAGATTTTTAAAAAGCTTAGGAGCAAATCCCGCTTAAATTATTTTTGATTTTTACGCCAACTCATCCAATCATTTTTTGTTCGAAAATGTTCACCCGTAATGGCTGTTAGCGCGTAATAGGTAATTTTTCTTTTTTCGGTCTCTTCCGCATTTAACACTTCAAAAAGGAAGGGTAGTGAATCTTTACTTTTCCTTTTTGCGATTTCTTCAAAGGCAGGTCGAAACACATTCGGGTCATTAGACTTTGCAGCAGATTCGATCATCATACGCGAATCCTCTCCAGGTATCAATCCTATGGCCGAGAGAATTTGTGGTGCCATTTTTGGCCGATCCTTTAAAAGTTCTTTCAATGTAGGAAGCGAACTCGGATCTCCTATAGAGCCAATGGCCTCAAGGGCAAAGGATACGAGTTTAGGGTCACTGTCTCCGAGGACAGTTTGTAGATCGGGCAATGCTTCCTTAGCTCCTAAGATCCCGAGGGACCAAGCAGAACCATACCTTCCTGTTTTACTTCCCGACATCAATACTTTGCGTAAAATATGAATCGATTTTTTATCACCTAACCAACCGAGAGCTTCAGCAAATAAATCGCGATCAGGGGTAACTTCGGCCAACAACATTTCTTCGATTTTTTCTCTACCTTTTTGGTATCTCTGTCTTCCGATGATTTTGGCCGCACTCCCCCAGGCATACTTTTTCCCTGAGTTTAAATAGGCCAATGCTCTTTCCCCAGCTTCTGTGGAAGGAATCTCCGACAAAACATCTGTTACATACATTCGAGTCTCTGCTTCGTCGATATCGAGCAGAGGAAAGGCTAAATTTACAGCTCTCGTATCTTTAATTTCAATCAAAGCCATTGATGCATTTTCTTTTCCTTTTGAATAATTGGCCCGAAGCGCATTTACCAAAATTTCAACGGCCAATTTACTTTTAATCCGTCCAAGTGCCAGATAGGACGCAGCAAGAGTCGGAGAATCATCGTTTACTTTTGTGAGTCCAATTAGATACTTCTCTCCGGACTTTATTCCCAGTTTGCCAATGGCCATCGCATATGTTTTGTCTTTTTCACGATCTTTATTTTTTTCTGCTAAATTTACTATGGAGTTTCCCAAATCTTTTGGTTGCATCATCACGAGAGCTTCCACGGTTTGCAAACGAAGTGTTGGATCATCAGCATCTAACAATGGATAAACTTTTACTCCAGCACTAGGATCTTTCATTCTTGAAAGTGCATCCAAATATACATCTTTGGGATTTTCTTTGTCTATTTGAAGTAAACTAACAATTTTGTTTGTAGAAGATTTATCCATCATCTCCCCAAGTGCAATGGCAGCGCCTGCTCTCACACCCGGCTCTGTGTCAGTTAAGAGAATTCTTAATTTTGGTAAGGCGGCCTTTTCCCTTCTACTTCCCAGCTGGATACAAGCTTGTGAACGTACATATACTTCGGGAGAATCTAAATCTTTGATGAGTTGGGAACTGGGTGTGTCCTCTTCGACTTGCTCTTCTAACATAGGTTGGTTGGGTCCTGATTTTGGTTCGCATTGAATGAAAATAATATGTATAAAAAGTATAGAATAGATTAAAACCAACTTGGAAAATTTCATAACTGTATCTTCTCACGTTCTACGGGAATTTGTAAACGCGAAACTTAAATTTCCTCTGAAATCAGGAACAAATAAAAAAGACATGGAATCCACTTTCGGGAAACCATGTCTTCTTCGGATAAATGATCTGTTAAATTTGTTTTTTAACTTTTCGGAACTGAACTTCTAACTTCTTGTAAAGTTGCTAATTCTTTTTTCCAAAGTTTGATGTCCTTTTCTGCGTTTACTTTGTCATTGGCATTAGCTGCATTATTCTGCATCCAATATTCAACCATTTGAATTCTCGATTCTAACTCATTGATTTTATAGTCAAAGTAAGCTTTCTGTTTTTCGGGTGCTGGTTTTTTAGGCTCAACAGGAGTCGAAGAATTTTCAGCCCATTTGTTTTTTGATAAATCTGCCGCAAAACTAGCATCCATTGCGGTAAAATCATCTAACATTTGTACTGCTTCTTTCTCTTCGGCTTCCGTTCTAACTGGACGCATCGCCTTTGGGATGTAGAAATTTTTAGGGTATTTTGCCGCAAAATCTCTCCACTCCTCTTTTACCTTTTCTCTCTGGTCTGGTTTCCGCTCTAAAGCACTTGGCCATAGAGTTTCCGCTTGACTTAATTCATCATCGTCTGGTGTAGGAGCTTCGGCAAATTCAGGATCTTCAAACAGAGATTTTGCGGTAGATCGCACGGATCTATCTAGGTCGTCATCTGAATTTGTAAGGTCCAACTTACCGTTTTGTCTGTCACCAGTAAAAAGAAGTATGGTGGTGAGAATTAGGGCGATAAACCCCAATCCTCCAAGAATCCATTTATTTCGTCCGCTCATTTCCTTTTACCTCGATTTATGTGAAGATGGAAACAACCCAAGAGATCGCTTGGCCAAAAATATTTTCAGTAAGGAAACCTTTTAGATCGATAGGATTTCTGTTCAATGAATCGTAATACCACGCTGTGTATTCGCTCACTTGTGGGATAGAAAAACCATAACGAGCATTAATCGATTTAATCAACTCGTTTGCAAAAACAGCATGTCCATACATATTTGGGTGAACTCCATCTAAACCAAACATACCTGGTTGGTTGGGCAATGGCCAATTTGCACGTGCATTTCCTGGCGTATAACCGGAGGAACTACGAAGTGGACGACCGTTTTCTTTTATGTCATCGAAGATAACTTTTAAGTCTGCCACCGCAAATCGCATCGTAGCACCCTGTGCTTTGATTTCGTTATTGAGCATGGTTAGGAAGTTAGAAATTGTGCTAATTTCTGTTGCATCCAAAACTTGGTTCGGGTCAGAAACAGAACTTCTATAAAATGCCTTTAGGCCAGTATAATTTGCACGACCATTTGGATCGGTGTATCTTTCTAAATAAGCGATTGCAGTTACATTTGGAATCGTAAAGAGTACTCCACCTCTTAAAGATCCCATAGCAGCCATTCTGCGGAAAAATTCACGAATATCTCGTTTGTATCTCGCTTCGTCTAGGCAATCAAGAGAAGTATGAAGTGCTGTGCAGAGTACGTGATTGGCTCCTGCCGTTCCGAAAAGGAAGGTAGGTCTTACTTTTTCCATGATTTGTGCTTGGGTGCCCGCATCACGAAGACCAAATTGGTGGAACTTATCTGGTTCTTTGCAATCAGCAACTGTCACCCAGCGATATGTATACCAATACCAAGTTTGCCAGTACCATTCTTTCACCTGTTTTGTGGCAGTGATATCCTCACATTTTCCGGAAGTTCTGAGGACGGTTGTATACTCAGCGCCAGTAATCCCTGCGTGAGTGGGAAGCGAAACAGTGGATTCATTTCCACCGATGATGGAGGACGCAATACAGATTACACCGCAGTTCCATTTTAAAACATCTTCTAAGTTGATATAAGGCCCTTTTAAGACATTATACGAAACGGAAGTTCCCGCTTGTTTCGAGACTAGAACAGGATAAGCCCAGTCTTGGGTCTTTTTTTCTACAGTAGCGCCAAAAAAACCGTGGCTCAGAGAGTCCCCGATTACGCCTACTTTTTGGAACATGGTAGCTTGGGTCTGGGACCAAGCCGGGTTGGTGAATACGGCTAAAAATAAGCCGATTGCGATGATTTTTTTCATTTTGTCCTCCGAACGAAACATATTTAACACATTTACGCCATTTGTATCATTTCTACGCGTTTTTGAACCAGTGTCAAGAAAATTGAGAAAAAAAACTAGGGAAATCGAGAATTTTTTTCCCTTTTTTGGAGGAATCCTAACTGTTTTCGAAATTTGGTCGGCATAATACCACAGCGGAGAAATGATAATTCTACGACATATCACACGAAGGAACCTCGATTCATGAAACATCATTCTAAAAAACTTTCTTCTTTTGTTTTATTTTTAGCTCTTTTTATGTCCCTCACACTTCCAACATTTTCAGAATCTAAAAAAAAGAAAGTTGAGACATCTAACGCATCAAATGTGTTACTCGAATCTCTCGGTACCGTCGCAGCACAAGGGCTTTATTTGACTTATATGGCAATTGGAAGTTTGTCAGATGGATTTGTCGCCCAAAGTTATGACAAAGAAACGACGAAATCGATTATGACTTCTTATGTAAATCTAACAACTGTATGTAAAAATCAATTGAGCAAGTTATTAAAAGAAGGCGAACTATCCACCGAAGACAAACAAATTGTCAAAAGTATGGAAACTACCTATGGATTTTTAATTCTACAAGGCCAAGCTATCTTAGATTTTATAGAGACAGGCGACCAACGTCACTTAGAAACATTTGAATCAAATCGAAAAGAAGCAGGTCGACGCATTGAAAAACTCTTAAATTTATGATTTGTCCAATGGACTGTTTTTACACCCAACAAAAGTAAAATAGACAGGATGGCGTAAAGAAACAAAGAAAAGATAAAACTAGAAAAATATCTATCTTGAGTGAGAAGGACCAGTTTAGAAAACACTATACTTCGAAATGAGGCAAAAAATTTGGTTCTGGCAATCACACCAGAGACAAAAAAAATCAAAAGCGCATGTCTACCGGGAAGTGAAAATAAAAATGATAGGATCTCTTTGGCCCTACTCGTTTTTGATGATAGGCTTATTTTTTGGAATAAAACATAAAGAATCTGTACGATGCCTCCTGTCAAAAAACTATAACTCAAAGACCATGTCATTTTTTGGATCGGAATGGGATAGGAAAGTAGAACACCTAGCAAAAAATATACGAATGACAATATAAACCCCGATCTCCAAGGTTTTTCTTTTTTGTATCCCCATAAGTTTGCCAAAATTCCCATCATTACCGTTAGAATTGATGCAAAAGAGGAAACTAATCCTTCTGGATCATATATCTTGGTTTCTTTCCAAAGATGGATTCCAAATAGAAAACGGTCAAGGACTGCGCCCATACTTTTTTCGATTGGTATGATGGCACTTGTTAGCTGCAATTCGAATTCATCTAAAAGTAAAAATCGATCTAAAAGGGAAAACATAACAGACAAAAAGATAGTGAATACAATGGCGCTCGTTCGCGAAAAAAAACGAAATATGAGAATCACCAACAGATAACAAAATCCGATTCTTTGCAAAACTCCTGGAATCCGAAAGGAATCAAATTTCCAATGAGGAAATAAAGAAAGCAAAAGTCCACATAACACGAGAAATATGGCTCGAAAAAAAATATGGGATAAAAATTTTAAGTTTCCCTCCCCTTTTCGTTTTTCCAATGTAATTTGAATGCTATATCCCACTGTCCAAAGAAAAATGGGAAAAACAATATCGGCGAGTGTGATGCCAGTCTCTTTTGCATGCTGTAAAGGAGAGTAGATAAAACTCCAGGAACCAGGAAAATTCACGAGAAACATCAAAAATACGGAAAATCCGCGGAGAATATCTAAGCTTTGGTTTCGCAAGAACATGATCTCCTTTTCCTTCAAATACTGCTTCCCGGATGTTTTTTTCGCAACCACGTTTTCCTTAATTTTCGATTGGAATTCGCATTTGCCCTTTTTCTGGCCAGAAACATAGTTCGATTTATGTCCGTTAGTCGAAGCTCAAATCGACACCATTCTTATAATTGAAAATAGATTTAGTTTCCTCTGCGAAAAATAAATCCTTTGAGATCTTAAAAAAAATAGATTTTTCTAAGAATTTTGATTCTATTTCTCGTATAATAAAGTAGAATCTCTCTGCGAAGTGAAAAAGATGAATTCAAATATTACCAAAGCGATTTTGTTTGTAGACGATGAGTTGTTGATACTAATCAGCATGAGCACACAAGTTCGACGACATTTCGGTGACCAATTTCGCTACCTGACGGCTCAAACCGGTAGAGAGGCCTTAGACCTAATTGATGAAGTAAGCAAAGAAGGGATCAAAATTTTGATCATTTTTTCTGATTGGTCTATGCCTGGAATGAACGGCGATGAGTTTTTAAAAATTGTTCACACAAAATATCCCGAAATAGAAAAAGTAATCGTAACTGGCTACGCGGACCAATCCGCTATCGATTCGTTAAAAGAAGAGATACATTTAAAATATTCGATAAGAAAACCTTGGGAAGAATCCGAGTTAGTCGATATCATCCATAACACGGTTGGAAGCTACTAAAAATTTATTTTGGTAGATATACAAAAAAGGATGTATCTCCGGGTTTTGATGTAAACTCGAGCCTTCCTTTGTGTTTATCCACAATTTTTTTAGCGATATCAAGTCCGAGCCCACTCCCTTCCCCAATTTTTTTCGTGGTAAAAAATGGATCAAAGATTTGACTCTTAAATTCTTCAGGTATGCCCGGCCCATTGTCGCGGACTTCAATCATAATTGTATCAATTAAATTTTTTACCCGAATCGTTATGGCACCTTGAAATTCCATCGCCTGAAAGGAGTTATAGATAAGATTTGTCCAGATATGTAGCAAATCGTCGGGGTAACCTTTGATTAGCGGGACATCATCATATTCTTTTATCAGTTCGACACCTTTTTTAAATTGATTCTGGTAAATCGTAACAACTACCTCAATCGATTCCAAGACAGAAACCATCTCTATTTTTCCCTGCTTGTCAAAATGAGAAAAATTCTTTAACGCATATATGATTTTGGAAACCCGATTGATAGCCGTATGGATCGTTCTGGTATTTCGATAATAGATAGATTCTAAATTAAAATATTCTAAAAACAATTCAATGTTCTGATTTCGAAGGAGAGAGTCATATCTTGGATCAATGTTACCGATGCCAATCTCAACCCACCTCGAGGCAATCGATTCCAATTTTTCTTTCGGAAAATTTAAATTTTCAAGTAGTGCGATATTATTTTTTTTGATTTGTCGCTCTTGCATGCCCACATAAAATTCGTTAGATGTAATCGCAATTTTTAAAATTTCCGCGAAAGCATTCTTGTCTACATCATTTAATTCTCGTAATGCGATCTGTACTGGCTCGTAAACATCCTTAAACTTATTGCTCCATTGCTCCAAATTATGATTTGATGCTTTGATTGCACCAATAGGATTATTGATTTCATGGGCCACTCCTGCAACGAGTTGACCAAGAAGAGCCATCTTCTCGGATTGGACAAGCTGGGACTGCGTTTTCTTTAGATTTTCAAGCGTTTGTTCGAGTTCTGCCTTTTGGTTTTCAATGACACGATTTCGCAAACTAATTTCATCATTTATTTGACGTAGTTCGACAACTTCTTTGAATGCAGATGTATCGACGATATTAAATGCCACGAAAGTTTGGCCTTTGTCCTGATACTTTCTCGCAATGATTTGTGCCGGAAACGGAATTTGGTCTTTTTTAAATGCAATGACTTCAATGGGTTTTATGAATCCACCTAATGCGAGTTTCTCACGAATTTCTCGAAATGTATGGGAACTGATTAGTTTCTTATAATTTTTTCGTTTGATTTCATTCTTAGGATAGTGAAATAAATTCGTAAATGCTTGGTTGATATCGACAACCTGGAGGTTATCCTCTTTAAAGATTAATATTGCTTCATTAGAAAACTGATAAAAAGTTTGAAAACGTTGTTCCGATTCCTTTAATATAGATTCGGATTTTTTTCGTTCGGTAATATCAGAAATAGTTCCCAGCATTTTCATAGGATTTCCTAGTTTATCTCTAAACAGTTTCCCATTTCCTTCTACCCATCTTATTTGGCTATTTTCCAATAAAAGTCTATATTGAAAAAAGTATTCATCTTCATGGTCATTCGAGTTTACAAATGTTTTTATATCTAATGCGATCTTTTCCCTTTCTTCTGGATGGATTCGAAATAACATCGATTCATAATTGCCATTAAAATCCTCTGGCTTTAAGTCATAAATTTCATATACTCGGTCCGAAAGTGTGACTATCTTAGATTCTAAATCCCAAACCCAAATCCCCATCGAAGCGGACTGGAGAGCCATTCTCAAGGTTTCTTCTTTATTTTTAAGTTCAGACAGCGCATTGTATCGTTCCGTTCTGTCGACTATGGCACCTAACATACGAAAAGGAGTATCATTTTTATTATATAATACGATTCCCTGATCTTCTACATGGATATAACTTCCATCTCGTTTGCGGTAACGATATTCCAAAAAAAATCTTTGTTTATCGGCTATAGATTTTTCCAATGATTGGATCACGAAAGGCAAATCCTCAGCATGAATAAAAGTGGTCCATGTATCAAAATTTACGCTTTGGTATTCCTCGAAGGTATAACCCGTGATCTCTTTCACAGCACCAGCCCAGGAAATTTGATTGGTGATGAGATCTAATTCATAGACAAGACTCAGAGAATTTTCTGTTACAGTTCTATATCGGAATTCACTCTCTTGTAATGCTATGTCTTTTAGTACGTTCGTAGTAATGTCTGTTACAAGAAAAACTAAACGAGATAACTCTCCAGTATCATTAAAGATGGGTGATCCATTGATTGAAAGATATCTTTTTTTTCCCTTATCATCTTCTATCGCATGACGGATGTCAGTAACTGGTTTTTCAGTTTTCAAAACTTTAGTGAACGGCTGGTCTTCATCTGTCCAAGGTCCACCATCTATTGCAGTCGCTTTCCACTGAGGAGCATCGTAGGTTCGATTTACAATATCCGTTAGCGAAATTCCGAGAATTTCTTCCGAAACAGGATTGGCGTAGATGATTTTTCCCGTTTTCTCTAACACTATAATTGCAGTTGTGCTGCTTTCCATTATGGAATTTAGTAAATTTTGTTCACGGTCAAGTTCGTCCAAAATTTGATTTCTGGAGATTTGGGAGGCGATAATTTTTGCAAAAGTTTGTCCTAATTCAAGCTCCCTCTCTTTACTCAATTCGGAAGGTAGATTTAACTGGCGTTTTTCGCTTCCGAATCCAACGGAGCCAATTATTTTATCTCCGAACTGAATCGGAACTACAAAATAGGATTCAATGGAAAGAGTCTCCATTAACATTATTTCATCTTTTGCTTCGGTCGGCATCTCCTTGCGCTCGAGAATTCGCAGGAATTTTCCTTCGCGAATCAATTTCGTTATGGATCCAGGAGGACTAAGAAGACTCTTATTTCCCAAAATGGAAACTTTGTTTTCTAGAGAAGAATCCAAATATTCATGGATTACCACTCGTTCCTTTAATATATCATCATATAATAAAATTGCTGCTCTTGTTTTTTTCAAATACAGACAAACGGATCTTAAGTGAAAATCAATGAGATTTTTGATTTCGCTTTGGCTCGCTATCGCAAAATCAAAGGCAATATTTCGGATAAATTTTTCGTACTCAACTTGGGAATAAGAGTCCACTTGATTTAGGTATCCTTCATATCAAACTCTGCTTACGAAACATCCAATTACCGATTTTTTTTTGGAACAGAAGACTTCATTTGATCTTTCATTCTTTCAATGACTCGTTTGTCTTTGGTCAATGAGTAAAGTCGTAAGCCACCTAGATAAGTCATATAGAGATCAAGGCTAATAGTTCGGAGCGACTCTACTTTAATTTCTGGTTTAAAACGTATTATACATTTTTCAACAGTCTCCAAAACAAAATTAATAGATTTATGTTTATAAGGGTCAAACTGTGATAGGTGAGAGAGTTCCCCACAAAACAGGGCTATAGGACAATCCTTACGAGATGAGTTTCTTTGGTCTCTGAGAATAAAATTTACCCACTTTTCAATAAAGTCTTCTAAATCGGAAGACTTATCCAATACTTTTAGCATCACAACACTTTGCTGGTGAGAGAGATGGGCGAGATATTCGAAACCCAGCTCATCTTTAGAATCAAAGTGATCATACAGAGTTTTTTTATAAGACCCGGCTTTTTCTAAAATTTCGGAAATTCCAGTAGCTTGAAATCCCTTTTCTCGAAACAAAGTAAACGAGCTTTCCAAGATTTTCTGTTTTGGTTTCATTCAAACAAAGACCAGTCGGTTCACTAGAAATCAATTTTTTGAAATTAGCAAGTATAAAATCAATTTGGCTATCTATTTCACATTGCGAAAATTACAAATATTAACTTTGAAAATTTTATCATCTTTTATAATCTGTACATTAATTTCTGGAGAAACTCATGAAATCCTTATTACTCAAATACCACCCGTATGTGTTGATTGCCTTTCCCTGCCTTCTTGCAGAAATGCTGGGAGGCCTCACAATTTTTTCTGGGAAGTATTTGATATCGGAATACCTTTTGCAACTGCCGGTTGGGAAATTCACCATGCCTTTGTTAGGACATATAATTTTTGTTATTCTTGAAGTGATTTATATTTTAGCCAACATTTACTTTTTGCTTCCGGTCTTTCGGGCACATAAAGGTGGAACATTTTCGAGCGAAAAAAACTCACTCACTGCGCGAACTAGAATTTATAATTTCCCAGCTTTTTTGATCATTACCATTTGGACTCTAAATATATTTGAAAACATACTTCTATATTTTTACAAACCATCATTTTATACGACTCTTCCATTTTTGTTTACTGCCATAATATCCACGGTTTTTACCGCTATTTTTATTTATTATTCAGCTGAGTTTTTAAATCGATTTTTACTAATTCCCTATTGGTTTTCGAATTCCAAAATCAAGGTATTATGGAAAATCAAAGTTCCTTCACTTTTCCTTAGGTTTGGCGATACTTTTTTGATCAGCGGCATATTACCAGTTTTATCTATCTTGGGAGTATTGTTACTTACTTTAAAACATGGCATACATGATTCAGGCGAATTAGAACGAGTAGCTTACGTATCCTTGAGTATTGGTATCATTTTTTGGATTTTTGGAGGAATACTCACATTTCTAAACAGCAAAACATTTTTGTATCCTTTACAGGCTATGGAAAAAGCATTAAAAAAATACGGAGATGGTGATTATAAACAACGAATTATAGTTCATAGCGATGACCAGCTCGGATTATTGGAAGATACAGTAAACCAAATGGGAATTGAATTAGAAGAGAAGGAAATTATTAAAACTGTTTTCGGACATTATGTGTCTCCAGCAATCAGGGATATGATCTTAGGTGGCAAGGTTAAAACGGAAGGAGATAAAATTGAAGCTGTCATTTTGTTTACAGATATTCGTTCCTTTACTTCCTTATCCGAAATTCATCCACCAGAAAATATTGTTAAGCTATTAAACATTCACTTTACAAGAATTGTTGATATTGTTAGTCGAAACGATGGATTCGTAGATAAATTTATCGGCGATGCTGTTATGGCAGTTTTTGATGCAGAGCTAACAAGAGGTCAACACAAACTAAGTGCATTACGTGCGGCGGCTGAAATACTAAAAGAGCTACAAGAGACTAATGATGAAATTTCGCATTATGGATTTCCACCTTTAAAAATCGGAATCGGAATTGCCTCGGGACCCGTAATTCGGGGAAATATCGGATCCGAAAATCGCCGTGAAATGACTGTTATAGGTGATACCGTAAATCTGGCAAGTCGGCTGGAAGCAGCAACTAAGGAATATGGCAGTCCAATCCTCATCACGGAATCCAGTTTTGATTCAGATTGTCAAAATTATTCCTTCGTACAAAAAAAGTCAGAGGAATTTATGAAAATTCGAGGAAAAGCAGATTTGGTTAAGGTTTTTCTTTTAGACCTGTCTAATCCTATAAGGTGAAACCGATCCATGAATCAATCTCCAATTAAAAAAATATCTCCTATGAGTTTTCAGTGGGAAACTGAAGATCCTTTTTTATTTTGTGTACATCATCTAGATTTTTATCCTGAAGGAAATGTATCCTTAGGACCTGACCCAGAATTGTTAGTTGGCCGAAATATTGGACAAGACTTCCAAGTTAAGGATGGGTTTCGTATGTACCACGGTGAAAAAATTCCTGGATTTCCTGGGCATCCCCATCGTGGTTTTGAAACCATTACACTTGTTAGATCTGGAACAATTGACCATTCAGATTCTATGGGAGCTTTAGGTAGGTATTCTTCGGGAGATGTCCAATGGATGACCGCAGGATCAGGCATCCAACATGCTGAAATGTTTCCCCTTCTACACCAAACAAAAGCTAACACATTCGAACTTTTTCAGATTTGGTTGAATCTTCCTAAAAAAAGCAAAATGGTAAAACCACATTTTTCGATGCTGTGGAATGAACAAATCCCAAAAGTCGGGATGTTGGATGAAGGAAAAAAAACAGAAATCGAATTGATCGCAGGTTCGCTTTACGAAAACAAACCACCCTCTCCACCACCTGATTCTTGGGCAGCCGATGAAAAAAATCAGGTATTGGTTTGGATCATCAAAATGGAAGTGGGTGCTAAGTGGACTCTGCCAAAAGGTGAGAATGGACTAAATCGGAATTTATATTTTTATTCTGGCGATAAAATGAAAATCGCTAACGAAAATATATTAAAATATCATAAAATTTCACTGTATTCAAATGAAGATATCGAATTAGAAAATAATGGCACTGAAGAGAGTCAGCTTCTTTTACTACAAGCAAAACCGATAGGAGAACCCGTGGTTCAATACGGTCCGTTTGTAATGAATACTCGAGAAGAAATAGAATCTACATTTAGAGAATTTCAAACCACACAATTTGGTGGTTGGCCTTATGCTACTTACGAACCCGTGCATGGTTTGGACAAAGGAAGATTCGCCAAACACTCGGATGGAAAAGAAGAATTCCCACTTTCAAAACCTTAAAAAAATGATTGGTAACATTTTTTCTGCTATCTCTTTTTTTTTTCGAATAAATACTTTGGGAGCTAGAAGGAGCACTTAATGATGATTCGATTCAGTCTGTTTATTTTTTTAACCATGTTTTCCTTGGTTTCTATTCCGAACTGCAAAAAGGAAATCAAAGCGAAAGTATTTACAGTTACCTTTTTAAAAGGTGAAGCGGAAAAAAGCCAAGAACCAAAAGCTATCAAAGTCTTTGACAGTTTGCCTCAAGCCGAAGTCATTAAAACTGCGAAAGACTCGACTCTCGACATATCCTCTGACTTGGGGACAATGAGATTATTAGGCGATTCTATGGTAAGTCTAGAGACATTGACAGAAGACCTGCTCACCCTGAATGTTTCTGAAGGAAATATTTTGGTTAAATCTTCAAAACTGACAAAGGGACAATCTTTAAAAGTAATAACGCCAACAGTAGTTGCGGCAGTCAGAGGGACTCAGTTTTGGGGGCAAGTAAACAAAGAAACAGAAACAGGGACTTTTGCTGTTAGAGAAGGTGCGGTTGAGATCACGAGAAAATCAGATAATGTTTCTTTTTTGATCGAAACGGGAAAAGCACTGGATATAGATCCGAAAAACAAGGATTGGAAAGTGCGTTCCGCCAAACAAGGTGAACTCGATGCCATGGCTCAGATAGACGAAATAAAATAATGAATACCTTTCTCCTGCTATCTATCAGATGTTAGCAGGAGACTATTTTTAAGTGAAAATTTGATGTCAGTTTTTAGTTTCTATAAAAAGAAATTCTAAGGACTAGCTGGCCTTTTTAAAAAACCTTCTAATTCTTTGGAAATCACATCTGCATAGATTTTGTGTCCATACTTAGTGAGATGCACTTCATCTAAAAATATACTTTCAGGATCTTTTACATCTTTCAACTCGTTAAAGAGATAAAATACATCCATTTTGTATTTCCCGATCACTTCCTCAACACGCCGATCTTTTGCGTGATTGAATATTAGCTGAGAGCGAGTCGGTAAAATAAAAATTCTGTGTTTGAATCCTTTTGATTTTATGAACGAATCAATGATCGACAATTTTGAGACTGCTTTGTTTATCACTTTCATTCTTTGTTCTTCCGATGAAATTTGTTGCCACGGCAAATAACGTAAATTATTCTGTGAATAAGTAAAATATTGGAAAAGTTCCATCAAGGCTGAACTAGGTTTGGTATTATAATACGGTAGACCTTGTAATCGGACGAGTCCCCGATAAAAATCATCTTCAATCAAACAAGTAATATAATATTCTGCAGGCAAAAACTCTTCCTCAACGATCAGACCATGTATATTTTCAACACCCCAGGTATTGACGCCCGCATTCCCGCGAAGAAGGTCACTTCTGCTATCTACGACCAAATTACTGAATAACTCCGAATTGGAAATATAAGAGCCACCGTAGGTAACAGAATCTCCTAAAAATAAAATTTTACCGTCTTTGTTTTGATCCCAGTCTTTAACAGAGCGTAGGCCAAGGTTATTTATCTCTATTTTTGATCCAAAAAATCTCTCCGATTTTTGGCTCGGCAGCGGACGGAATCCATAGATAGGATTATTGTCATACAAAATTGGATTTCCGAGACCAAAAAATTTTTTAAGACAAAAATCGATCCCAAAAACGGAAAGGAGGATAAAAAAAAGAACGAAAAATGTAATGGTCAGCGTTGGATTTTTTTCAAATCTGTTTTTTTGAGAATTCATATATACCGATTTCGTTTTTCCTGTATGTTAAGGATTGTCCTCTGGTAGGCCTTCCTTCGTCTATCAATATCTTCCAAGATTGATCGCCATTAGAAATGCAGGACACTTCAGTTAAAATCATCCCTTGCTCGGTTTTAACTGGTCACTTCTTTAACTGCGAAAATTGAGTTTCGAAAGTCGGAAAGAAATAACTTTAGCTACGCATTATTATAGTTATACGAAATTAAATTCAGTTTAGTTTTTCTTGGGATTCTCTTTTCTTGATTCCATTGAATGCATTTTTGGAAAACTGGAATATGATATTAGTGCCTGACAAAAAAAATCGAGATCATCGTTCTCTCAAAATCTTGTGAATCCATCTGATCCTTTTTCGTTTTTGTTTATCGAATGAAGTCAAAATTTGCTCTTGGCGGATACAAACGAGCGACGGGGAAGCTCTGAATCATCTTAATTTTTGTCCATGTTCCAAATTTTTGACATTTTTTTCATAAAAAAAACAGAAATATATCAAAAAAGAATTGTTCTTTTTTATGCCGAGATAAATCTCTGGAATCTATGTTCATGAATTTTCCTTCACCTATGATGATAGCCTTTTTGATTTGGTTATGCGCCAGTTTTGGGTTACTCGCTCAAAATCGAAATCAAAACCAGGATCCACCAAAAGAGAAAACAGAATCCCAAGTAACGAAAGGAAAAGGGAACCTGGTAAAAACCATCGAAGATGATGGAAGTATCCCTCTACCTTTTGAAATCAATAGTTCGAAACGTTTAACGGACTATGATATAAAACGAAAGAAAACGGGAGATTTTTTTACTGGTTTACCGCTCTTAAATTCAGATCCGAATAACGGAATAGGATACGGTGTTCGTGTATTTTATTTTCAAAACAAAGACCAGAAGGATCCATTTTTTGAATACACTCCCTACCGCTATCGAGTGTTTGGTCAATATTTCAGAACTACGTTAAATGCAGAAAACCATTGGGCATCCTTTGATGCTCCGTATATCTTTGATACGCGATGGCGAGTTCGCGCGGACTTACTTTACGAAAGAAACCCAAACTTTTTATTTTTTGGAGTAGGAGAAAATACCTTAGCACCGCTTTCTACGCACGATAGAAATGATGAAACAAGACCCCTAATCCAGAATGCAACTTTTAACGAATACCAAGAAGCAGGACTCTACAAAAGACCGGGGGATGCTGGGCAAGCTCCATTCGTATCCGACCGAAAATACAACCGATATGAAATGGAAAATCCAAACGCGAACTTATCGTCGGAGAGAAGTTTCTTTGGTGGAACGGTTCGCCTAGTTGCAGGGACACGTCTTTCTCGTCAAATTGTTCGAACCTTTGATGGCCAAAGCACTGTTGCCAGAGATCCATTATTTGGAGACAGGTTCATTCCAGATGTTTTCAACACAGTTCCATTTGGAACCACACTTCTCACGGAAGAAGCACAAGCGGGAAGAATTCGTGGATTGAACGGCGGATATGTAAACACAGTACGCGTTGGTGCCGTTTACGATACCCGCGATTATGAACCAGATCCGAATAGTGGAATTTTTCTGGAGGCAACTCATGAACGAGCCTCGAAGGCAATTGGTTCTCAATATGAATTCAATAGAAACTTAGCTTCTGGAAGATTCTTTTACAGCCCAGCTCCAGGTCTTTTCAAAAAACTTGTAATTGCCGGTAGAGCAACGGTAGTCCAAACAAATGGTGATGCTCCCTTTTATGAATATCGAAATATGTGGGGAACGGAGGGGAATCAAGTTGGACTTGGTGGGAGAACGACACTTCGCGGTTTCAAGCAGGACAGATTCATTGGTCCCGCCATGGCATTCGGTAACTTAGAACTTCGATGGAAGTTCGGCTCGCTTGCGACAAAAACATCTACATTCGACTTTCAGTTGGTACCTTTTGTGGATTTCGGTCGAGTTTGGGACAGCGTTGATCGAATGAATTTACAAGGCTTCAAATACTCATACGGTTTGGGTTTTCGTATTCCCTGGAACCAATCTACCATTATCTACTTTGATTATGCGATATCACGGGAAGATCGTCAACTTTTCGTTAACTTTCAACATATTTTCTAGGCGAAACACATGAAAAAAATTACAATACTACTTATTTTCTCCATGACTCTCCTTCTCATGAACTGCCAGGAAAAACCTGTTCGCACAATATTCCCTGGATTGAGTGATGAAGATACTTCGGTTTTACTTACTGGTCTCATTTTAAACCAAGGATTCACGGACAATCGTGATGGCACGATAACGGATAACGCTGCTAACTTAGTGTGGCGAAAATGTACGCAAGGACAGTCCTATCGGGCGACAAAAAATGATTGTGAAGGGATACAACGCCCTTCAACAGTAAACCCTTTCTTTACGCAAGGAGCGGATACAAACAATTGGGGAGCACTCCAACTGTCTTATTGCAGCAATGCGACTAACGCCTGCAATCAGCTTCTAGTGCCGCAGGTATTACAAGGTTCTTCACCTATCGCCGTCACTGGAACAAGCGAAGCATTCCAGTCTTGTGCGAGTCTCAACGCTGCCGGCAGTAACCCAGCCAATGATTGGCGAGTACCGAATCCAATCGAATTAGAGCGACTAACACTAGGTGGTCGAAATGCAATGATTGCAGTTCATTTTCCAAATACGATCGAAGACTATTACTGGTCCTCTTGGTCAAATCCAGAAGATTTGATCGGGCAGACGGCAACAGCTGTTATTTTCGAGAGAAAAAAATTTGGAGAGAAGGAACTTAGAAATAAGACCGATCGATATTATGTCCGCTGTGTAAGAAACCGCTAGTTGTAACTCCGCACAAGGCTTTGACTAAAAGAAGCCTTGTGTTTTTTTTTATTTCTGATTCCCTAAATATACAGCACATAACGAGATTTTGTCGTCATTTTTAGATACGATTTCCATTTACAAAATGCGAAGGGAATCGGTATTATTTTTGAAGCTTAAGTCTAATCTATGTGCGAACTCTTTTATCATTTTTCATTCTCCTATCCTTTTGTTCGGCTCCAAAAAATGAAAAACGGCCGGCCTGGGAACCTTTTCTTTTATTTGGTCTCTTCTCCTATGCAAGCACTTCTGCCTTTGATTCTTTTGCGGAACGAGAAATTGATTTTACTAAGTTCCTCGGGACTTGGAATGAAATGCAAAGAATCGATACTAGTTTCCAGGCTGGCCTTTTGAGGTCCAAAGCAACATACTCTGATTTGGGAAATGGCCAAGTAGGAGTTTTGAACCAAGGCGTCCGATCGGATGGAGGCATAACGGCACAAAATGGTATTGCACTGATCCCTGATCCGAAAGTGGGAAGATTGAAAGTGAGTTTTGCCTTTCCCTTTTTTTTTGGGGACTTTATCATTTTAAGAATCGATCGTATCAATTACCAAACGGCACTGATCGGTGGACCTACCGATAATTTTCTTTGGATCTTTTCCAGACAAGAAACAATCGATCCCATGATCGAGGCCAATTACATTGATTATGCGAAGAACGCAGGCTATCGTGTGAGTTCTTTAAAGAGATTTAGGTAAACGGAGAAACGATTTAAAACATTCGAAACGTAAATGGCTAGATCATTTCTCTGTCAAAAGAATTCGCGATCATTTACATTGGATGGATTCCGCGGCAGATGCTGCTTCTTTTTTTTCGGAATCACTCGGTTTGACTACATCAAAGAAGGCATTCATATACCTTACGATGTCTTCGTATTCCCTCGTGCATCGGCTGTAAGATTCTTGATTGAAGTCTGGACTAGACTTCATCTTCGTACATTCGCACTGTTTTGTGGCGGCATCTGAAAAATGTTTTTTGGCCGTTTCCATTTCTTTCCCCGACATTCCACAATTCAGAAAGGTCAAGGACAATGTTATGCTCAATATAAGTAGCTTCTGATTCATCTGGTTATCTTATCACAAAAGAACACTGATTGAAAATCAAAAAAATCAGCTTGAAATGTAATATTTAATAATTAAGAATTTCGTAAAATTTTCTCCATTGCCTTTCCTTTTGCTAATTCATCTACAAGTTTGTCTAGATATCTAACTTTTTTTGTTAATGGGTTTTGAATTTCTTCCACTCGGTATCCACAGATCATACCTGTAATCAGCTGGGCGTTTGTATTTAGCTTTGCTCTTTCAAAGAAGGTCTGGAAGTTTACCTTCTCATCGATTAATTCTTTTAATCTCTTTGTATCAAATGAAGTTAACCATTCTATCACCAAATCCAATTCCTTTTTGGTTCTTCCTTTTTTTTCTATCTTACTCAGATAAAGAGGGTAAACGGATGCAAAGGTCATTAGCGCCATTTTTTCATTGTGTTTGTCGGTAGGTTCCATGGTTTACGAAATAAAAATCAACCCTGAATCAATAATATTTTATCGCAAGAATTATTTGAAGTCACAAATCTCAATATAGGAATAGTAAATTTATTTTTTTCATAAAGTTTTTTATTAAAATGATAGCACTTGTTTGGTTATGAAAACTTAATTCTCATAAAAAACCCTTACCAAATTCCTGGATGGAATCTACAGCCTAACGTGACCATTCAAATTCATCTAACAAGGGATGGTTAAATTGTTCATTTATAATAGGAGGTGACCCAGCCGCAGAAACAGTCCAGGAGGCTGTTTCAAGAATTCATTGGTTAAAATTCTTCTGTTATTCCTGGATGATTTTCTTATGGAAAATATTCTGTGACTAAAACCTCTTCCCGAGTTTTAACTCAAAAGTGCATCTGTTTGCTGTTAAGGATTGCTCCGAGGTTTCTCATTATGATTTCTTCCAAATCAAGCGAAATCAAACAAATCCATTTTATGCCCTATAAAACCATGCGTAACGATTGGCAAAAGTGTTTCCATTTTTCGAATCGCGCAGTTCATTGCCCTCGAACTAATTCATATTGGCCAAATTCAAAAAATAGATTCCAATTAACAAACCTTAACGTTTCGTTACAAAAGCAACGTCGAATCCATAACTATAGAAAAGTCGTATCAAAGTCTAACGATGTAAAGAGGTGAATTTTGGGCAAAGTAATCAACTTGGGCAGAAGCCATCTATTCCCCGTTTGAAATAGAGAATCCACTCGCCTGTCCGTTATGCGAAAATGGGATGGAATCGTAGATTATTTACTCGTAACAAGTAACATTCAAATAAAAGGAGCTGAAGTAGAATTATCATTTATTCGATGGATATTTTTACCAAAAACGAAAAAGAAATCATCTGGAAACATTTCAAGAAAGCATAGTTTTCCTGATCACTTCCTTAAATGGGCATTGCGTCACGAAAACTGGGTATCCCTTCTTGAGTTGGGGAGTGGATTTTGGAAAAAGTCTTACTAAGTTCCGATGTGGTCTATATATATAAAAAAGAAAAAGTAGCCGAGTACCACCCAGCTACGCTTGAAAAATTCTACTACTTGACTATTCGCCCCAAACTTGAACACATTCTCTGTTAAAAATGAGTCCTAAGAAACTTGAGGACTTTCGGTCAATAACTGCAACTTTAGAAATACCACCTTGTATTTTGGCTTCTTCGATTCCCCCGCCGACTCCATAAAAGAACAGGTAAGCAGGGAAAAAAGTGAAAGAGCATGATTGCCCAGATTTCACTACTTTCGCAGAAGTCAATTGCCCACCAGGCGTATTTGTATAAACATGTTGTGTGGTTCCGTTAAAAATTAAACTCGGAACTACGGTACTACATGTTGCGAAAAATGACATTGCTATGGTCAAAAATATCAATTTTATTTTAGTGTTCATTTTTACTCTCCTGTAACTTTAGTGCAATAGCTTCTATAAATGCCGGTCAGAAAACTAATTGTCGAATGATCGATGGTAGCTATGCGCTCAATTTTGTTGTCTTTAGCGACTTGGCCTGCACCAGCATCTCCTAAAGTGACTAAACCCAAGATTGCATGCTGGCAACCCTCTGCGGATTTAACTGCTTTTACATCGTTGTTTGGGTTAAATTCACCAGGAAAATCATTGTTTGTGAAAATGAATCCATGAGTAGGACCAGTGGCACACGAGTAGAATCCTATAATGAATGTTGAGAAAAGTAATATAAGTGTTTTTTTCATTTTTATCTCCTTTGTGGTGAGTTAGCAGGCTTTGCATCTGCATCAGCTACCTTGGTTGAGGCAGTTGCGGAACCTAGGACTCTAGTGCAGAATTGATGATAAAGGGCTCCAGCCAAAATTCCCAATTGCCGATATTCAATTGAGCTAACAGCAGATAATTTCCCTGCCTTCTTGGCTGATTCAATACTGGAATCACCCCATGAAAAAAGCCAAAGAGCTGAATGGGAACAACTTTCCCCTTTCAATTCAGAACCTGCATTGCTTCCGATTTGTCCTGGAATTGAAGCCATATGGAAAACCACACCATATTTGTATGCGGAATTGTAACTATTATATTCTCTGGTAGGGTTTGAATTCTGAACTCCGTAAAACATTCCCAAATTGCCGCCTGTACAGTTGTGAAAACTAATGGAAGCAATTATTGCTAAGAATAACAGTCCCCATCTATTGAATTTCTTCATTGTAGATATTCTCCTATTTTAAATCCTCGCCAATCATTTTATAACTTCAATTTTCTGGCAATAAAATTTAGTCGCACTTACTTGCGTTACATCTTTTTTTCCAAGCACGGTTGCAGACGATATACCTTCGGATAACGCGTAGCTTTTGTATATAAATATAGGATAGGGAAAGGGACATACCCTTCCGCGGACGGTGAGCAACGCATAATCGCGGAAGGTGCTGCCGGCAAAAAGACTAAACTACCTTTTGTTTACATTAAATTGTATCGTGCCTGTTATTCGCAAATCGAACGTCATGTTGCAATGCCTGATTGAAAAAACCGAAAAAAAATGACCTCAATGGCTAAAATCGATAGGAATTTCTCAATGAGTTGTGGGATAACTTAAACTTTGTATGGTCGGAATTTCTCGAGCAAACTCATATTCTGCGAATGGAAAAATGGACTTGGACTTCGTATCAATTTCTAGAGGATAAATCTAAAATTGAATCCAAAAAATTTAAAACTGTCTCATTCAAAGAGGAATTTTTTACACTCTGTGCTCTATCGGATATCGATTTCACAAAAAATTGGTTATGGTTGCGCCAAAATTATAATCAATCTTTCCCTACAACCTTTTCAGGTAAATTTTCAATCGATCGAGTCATCGGTGCCATGACATCACGATTTTTCAATGGGGGTCTTCCCAATGTTTCATTTTGAAATAAAAATTTCATTTGATAGGCGACTAAGCTCTTTAGGTAGTCTAGATCTCTTAACGTTTCGTTACAAAAGTAATGTGGAATCCATCACTATAGAAAAGTCGTATCAAAGTCTAACGATGTAAAGAGGTGAATTTCTAGCGCGCCTGCTATTCTTTCACCTAACATATATGAAAAATCAGTTCGCGATTTTGGCATTTATGTGCGACCTGTGAAGAGATTAAGACTCCAATCTCTTTCTAGGAAATCTTTGTGGGCAAAAGCCATCAAATCTTCGTTTGATGTAAAGGATATACTCGCCTGTCCGTTTGTAAAAACGGAATGAAGTCGAAGCACCGCCACTCGCACCAGTCGACTTCCTATAACGGGCATTGCGTCGCGCAGACGGAACAACCATTCTGGATTTGGGGGTCTGGTCTTGGTAAAACCCTTACCTACTTCTTATAGAGTAAAGAAAAGATATACAAATAGAAATTCATTTTCAAAATTGCGAGAAGATTAAAATAAAATTTTCATAATATTCATCATTACTACCGAAATGAATTTTTACAATTATAGTTTTTTACGCGAACATCATGAAAAACATTGGATCATCGATGGCCCCAATACCATAGGTATGGGAGGCGTTTTCTTATTTGAAGGTCAATTATTTTTCTATTACGGTGAGTGGAGTATGAAAGAACCTGTGGTGAAAGACTGCTATACGATTGAGAGATTTTTAGCTACATTTGAAAACTCTGATGACGAGGGCATCAATGATATCATAAAATCAATTTTGTATTTAAGGTAACGATCCCTTCAAAAAAAATGAAGTCGCTGCTAGCGCTTGGATGGATTTTGTTTGCCCATCGTTTCACTTACTTGCTCAAATAAATTTATATTTTTCTAATTTTTCACAAAGCTCTACCACGAGAAGCCTTCTAGGAAATATTTTATTTCTTCTATCTTCACCATAGGGAGGTCCTAACCGCAAAAAAATGCCAAATCCAGAAGCTTGTTTTTTTTGTGATTTTTTCTCGAAAAAAAATTCGTCATGAACCCACCGACTCCAATAAAGGGCATTGTTTCGCGAATACTAGATAAGGAAGCCCGATATTCGTGATGTAAGGTCTACGATGGGTAGCCCGTTCGATTAAAGACGAATAAATTTTGTTAAGCGCCTGACAGAGAGATTTTAATTAAGGACAACTTGCAGTCATAACACGATTTGTACCACTAGCAGACACGGCAACAAAGAGCCCATTGCCGTATGTGATAGACCTCCAATCATTTGCTTCAGATGCGGATCGTGCAGTCCAATTAGTTCCATTAGGTGATGTCATTACTAGGTTACTTCCAAGATTTGAAACAGCTGCATAGAGTCCATTTCCATATGTCACGGAAAACCATGGGTTTGCTTCAGAGGCAGAACGTGCTGTCCAGGTAACTCCATCTGATGAAGTCATTACACGATTAGTTCCATCTTGTGAAACTGCAACGAAAATCCCATCACCATATGTCAATGAAAACCATATATTCGCCTCAGATGCGGACTGGGAGGTCCAAGAAATTCCATCAGTTGAATTCATAACTCGATTTGTTCCATCTTGTGAAACTGCGGCAAAAAGCCCATTCCCAAAAGCGACAGAAAACCATCCATTAGCTTGAGCGGCAGAACGAGCTGTCCAAGTAACCCCATCTGGGGAAGTCATCACTCGATTGGTTCCAGTATAGGCAACTCCAACAAACAGACCGTTCCCATATATCACCGAATACCACTGGTTTGCTTCTGAGGCCGAGCGAGCTGTCCACGTAACTCCATCTGGAGAAGTCATTACGCGATTGGTTCCATTTGAAGCAACAGCAACATAAAGCCCAGTCCCATATGTCACAGACCTCCATTGGTTCGCCTCAGAGGCTAAACGAGCTGTCCAAGTAACTCCGTCTGTTGAAGTCATCACTCGATTTGTTCCATCTGAAGAAACTGCAACAAAAAGCCCATTCCCATATGTCACAGACCTCCATTGGTTCGCCTCAGAAGCCGAACGTGCAGTCCAATTCAGAAGAGAGGACGCGCAGCTTCCCGTGGGTGCAGGAGAATTATTTCCAATGGCTGTAGAATTGCCAAGATTAGAATTTTTTCTATCATACGCGCAAGGAAGTGACTTATCTCCTAAAACGAATGCTTGAAGTAGAAGATCCATCGCTGATTGGTTTGTGCTTTCCCCAATAGCATAGGAGATCACCATTTTTTCTCTTGAAGATTTTACACTGGGATCGCATGTATTTTTTAATTCAGACGGTTTACAGGAAATATAGAATATTAGGAAAAAGGAAAGGAAGAATTGAAGCGGATGCAACATATGGTTAAATTTTAGATTTATCATTGACAGAAATCAATGAAAAAAATCGAACCTAGCCTAGTGATATCTCACCTCGAATTATCTTTTTACTATATTAGAACTTGGTGAGTTTATCTTCAAAATCCATGGTTAATATCTATTCCACTTTGACATCGGGAAACAAGTCTTTGCCGTTTTGGTGTATCCAAGCATCCTCTATCAACTTGTATCCCTCTGGATCCTTTTCCTTTAAAGTCTTCCGGTCATATGGGAAATAATGTAACCCAATGAAATAAGAACAGGAAAGTTCGGCGAAGTATTCAGCTGGATTTGATGTTAAATAGTTTTTCAAATCATATTCATTTACACCACCTATTGAATCGCTATAAATTTTTTGACTGATTGCGGATTCATAAATTCCCTCTTTGTTTAAATAGCTACGCGATACAAAAGAATCGTCATAACCATGAGCCAATTCATGAAATGTAATCCGAAGAGAATTTTGAATGAATTCTTTTTTGTTAAAAATAGTAATCAATCCACCTAGATATATTGCAGCAGCTCCTCGATTTGGATCCTCGCTAAACCGAAACTGTTTACTTTTTAAAACTGCGAATGTGGGAGGAGGTAAAAAGTTTTTAATTTGGTAAAGTGCAATCTGTAAGGCCTTTAGGCATTCCTTTTTGTCCTTCTCATCATTGCCCCATTCCACTTCGAATCCCTGGATCTTATAAGCCTCGGCAATCATATCCTTGGCATACGGCTTGAGTTCAGATTCAGGAAGCTTTACACTTGCTGGGATTTGTGAAAACTGATTTTTTCCGAAGGACTCCTTCGCTCGCACATCTGCTGACTTTGAATTCGTTACGTTATTAGTTGAACAAGAGACAAAAATAAGAAGAAAAACTGTAAAATTTAACTTCACATCACACCTCAAAACTAGAATGGTCTGTTTAAAATAATTTATTGGAGGGAAATGTCCAGTAGATTTAGATTTCAAAAGATTATGATAAAGTATAAAAAGTATTTTTAGAATCGCACAAAATCCTATTTTCATCTTCCTTATAGGTTTTATTTTTTTAATAAAGGTCAGGATTTTTTGTGAAAACAAAAGAGAATCAGTCTCCCTTTTTTAATTCGTTTCAGCATTTAATGGAGATTATATGACGATATTCCTTTTGATAAACAAAGCGAAAGTAAGGATTCTCTTGGTGGCTTTAATTGCTGGTATCCCGATTTTTAAAGATGAAATGCTTCAAGTATAGAAGCTTTATCTAGCAATCGAAGCACATAATTTGAAATTAATAAAAGAATTGGTTTTGAGCGAAGTAAATCCAAATGCAAGAGCTTATGAGTTTGATGCGTTATCTACCGTTGAAAAAATGACGATCAAGATTATCAAATATTTATTTCCTTTGGTCAAAGATATTCAGTCCGCTCTTTGAGAAAATTCATTACCCGATACGCGTCGGACACTTCTTTCCTTCGGATCAATTCCATATATCACCCGTCATACGACAACTAGCCATCTCGTTCCAACCCCACACATTGAATTATGCCTACCTGATATGCAAGCAGAAGGTTATACCCAAAATGTATTTAATTGTTACAAAGTCTTTCTTGAAAATGGTGCAAAAATATATGCGCCTTTAAGCAAGTCTGTTTCCTTTAATGTGCAATCTGTCGCGAATAGCAGGCTTCCCTACTTGGCCTTGGTTTTTGGTTCTTGGTAAATCCCCTATCAAAGTCCTATATGGTTAAATATTTCTACTTTATCTTTGCCATCGCAATATTCGGGCTCTCTGAATTCACTCGAAGCGTTCGCGATCCTGAATGAATGATAATATCCATATCTTCCCTAGGTATTGCACCAAGAAGTATTTCATCGCCGAGTATCATTGCACCAACAAAAGCATTGCGATTTTCAAATTCAATTTTGATCGGACCCGCGTAAGGAACCAAATGTTTTTTACCATCAGCCAAAGTGACTTCTCTATTTTCCAAAGTCTTTAATTCTAGCTGAATTGACAAATGTTCTGGAATGCACAAATGCAAACCACCGGTATCAACTAATGCAAAACATTCGATCTACGCCTCAAGAGGTATAACCGGCTTTGAGAGTATTAATTTTGCATAGACTAAACCCATATAATCCTCCTGCGGTTCTAGAATTTTTACTTTAATATTTAACATCGCTTTTGTGTGGAATATCTGCGAACTTAATAAGAGAAAAATTTTGTCAATGTGACTTCCGATTGAAGAGATTGCTTTTTTGTGATATTGAGGAAACCCGCACAGCCCACGAGCCACTCCCCTCCACCCTAACTCGGGCGGGGGCTCGATAGATTGACGAGCGAATTATGTCTCATCACCCCCACCCAGTCCGTACACAAAAAAGCCCCACTCTTTCCAGCGAGGCTTTCTTTCTTACTCCTGCCAGTTAACTGGCAGGAGTCTTTGGTTGTATCGAACTATTCATTTACAATATACACCATAGCGTGACACTCTTGATTCATCTAACAAGGGATAATTATATTGTTCCTTTATAAAAGGAGGATTTAGTTTTGATCGCTAAAAAACCCTAGAATATTTTCTCACTGAAAATATTCTGTGGCTACCTTGTTATGACTTCATCCTGTTTACAAGTTTCACTTTACAAATGCCTCCCCTTGCGGTTAAGTGCAACCTCTTCGGGGCGAGTCCCCCATGGGGTCGGGCTATGCAGGGCTTCGGTCGCTATGCGACCGCTAACGCGCCCTTACTATCCCTCTCGCGGGCGGGAAGAAGACCTATTTTTATTCTGAACTCCATTTTTTTTCGAATTTAAGCTACATTTCAAATGTAGTCGCCTTTAAGAAGTGGTTAAAGGGGGACTCCCAAAGGAATCATCTATGACCTAAAGATATTTAAAACGAGAATTACCATCTTCAATCACGACTCGTCATCACCCGGCTTCCCGTACCCGTGTTACTCACAGCCACAAATATGCCATTTCCATATGTAATCGAAGTCCAATTGAGATCTGCTGCAGAACTCCGTATTGTCCAATTGATTCCATCTACGCTAGTCATTACACGGTTTCCAACTCCAGTATTGCCAACAGCAGCAAACAGACCAGCACCATAGGCAATGGAACTCCAACCATTGTCAGCTGCAGATGTACGAATTGTCCAGTTGATACCATCGAAACTAGTCATAACTCGGTTACCGGTTCCGGTAAAGCTTACGGCCACAAAAACTCCATTACCGTAAACGAGAGAGATCCAATTATTATCTACTGGAGTAGTACGTATTGTCCAAATTATACCATCAGGACTAGTCATCACTCTGTTGCCAGTTCCACTGAAGCTTACAGCTGCAAAAATACCATTTCCGTAAGCAATAGAACTCCAGTTATTGTCTGCAGCAGACGTGCGTGTTGTCCAAATGATGCCATCTGGGCTAGTCATTACTCGGTTACCTGTTCCAGAAATTGAAATAGCTACAAAAAGTCCTCCACCAAAAGTAACAGATCTCCAGTTATTATCTACAGGAGAAGTACGAATTGTCCAGTTGATACCGTCTGGACTCGTCATAATGCGATTTCCCGTGCCAGTTTGGCCTACTGCAACAAATAAACCATTTCCATAAGTAACCGAATTCCAATTGTTATCTGCTGCGGAGTTACGAACCTGCCAATTGATTCCATTTGAGCTTGTCATAACACGATCACCCGTTCCTGATTGGCTCACAGCTACAAAGACTCCGTTACCGTAAGTAATCGAATTCCATTGGTTATCTACAGGTGTGCTACGCAAGATCCAATTTTCAGCGGTTTGGTTTGTTACTGCAATGTCCAATTTGAAATCAACACTTTCTGCACCATTCGATGCTAAAATAGTGTAATTTGTTAGTTGTTGGACTACGTTCGGAGTACCTAGGATCGAGCATGTATTGGACTCGATCGATAAACCAGACGGAAGCGATGGAGTTGCAATGCAAGAGGTTGGACTTCCTGAGACGTTTGGTGTGATCCTTTCAATGGGTACACCTATCCTGAAGGAATAGCTACTTTGTGGATATGATAATCTTAGGGAATTTGAAGAAGAGAGAAACGTTAGGAAGGGGTTAGCACATGAAAATGCTGACTCTTTATTTACTTGTTTTGTTAATGCAATTTCATTCTTTTTGTTGTTAAATGGATCGCAAGAATTTTCCAATCTCGGTGCATGACAATGCATGAAAGAGACAAATACGATAAAGAGGGAAAAAAACCAGATTGTGGATATCGATAGAGTTCTTTGTGCCATGCGATTCAAAGGATCCTTGTGTCGATAGATTCTTACGTCATTGCCATAATTTAGAAATCGTTGGAATCATTTGCTCATTCCACTAAGTGCCTAGCAGGAAAAAAAATTCCTATTCTTTCAAACTTAATTCATTGTAACAAGCAAATCAATTAGAAAACCAATGGCCTTTAGACTAAGCTACAATTGGATGATTTATTACATTTTCATAAAGAATCTGCGATCCTATTGAAAAAATAAGAGGTAATCAGAAAGGTTTCGCGAAGCGCATCCCTTTTTGAACGGTGTTCGACTTTACAATCAGCCCTTTAGAATTTTCACATTTAGCTGAAATTTTTATCCAAATTCAGAAAATGAATCACGATTTTCCTTGAATGGTAATAGAAAAAATGGTTAGATTCTCCATTTTTGGCTTTTCCAACCATTAGCATTTTTGTCTCCCTATCACTAAGCGAAGTTTTCCTGCTATGCGAAACTCTAATCGATCTTATTTGCTTTTACTTGCAGTGCTTCTGATGGTAGGTAACTGTATCTTTGTTTTGGAAGACCGAGGATGCTTATCTGACCCGAGCTATAAACAAAAAAATATAGTCGCCTTTAAGCCAGCCAGCTTCCTATAATGGCCAATCTGTCGCGAATACTGTTCTACCCTTCTGGATTCGGAGACAGGATCTTATCAAAAAGGCGAAGGAAATTCCTAAGTGGTTGAAAAAAGCCCCACTGTTTAGGTGAGGCTTCTATTCTTACTTGAACCAGTTAACTGGCATTTGTTTTGGTTGTTTCAAACTTTCATTTACAAAATACACCATAGCGTGACCATTCCGATTCATCTAACAAGGGATGGTTAAATTGTTCCTTTATAAAAGGAGGTGATCCAGCCGCACCTTCCGATAATTTCTCTCATCAATCTTTTCTAGAATATTTTCTTACTGAAAATATTGTGTGACTTCACCCTCTTCACGAAATTCAAATTAAACCTACCTATCCTTGCGATTAGCTTTGATTTTTGGGCGAGCCCCCGTTGGGGTCGGGCTATCCAGGGCTTTGGTCGCTTTGCGACCGCTAACGCGCCCTTACTATCCCTCTCGCTTTAGTTAGACAGAGATCCGCCACCAAATGTATTCTCTGAAAATTGAATTTTTCGATCTTTACGCTACAGCATAACTCTTGCCCATAAAAATGCAATATGCAATGGCTCTGCCTCATGATTTCTCATCAAAAAGTCACTCGCATTTTTTCGATTTTTTCGAAAAAAAATTTATTCGCCGGTAAGCCAACTGGCTCCTTACAATGGGCAAACTGTCACGAAGACGGGATCCCTTCAAGGGTTGAGGATTTTCTCTAAGAAGAAACTCCTACCATAATCCTATGTGATCAAGAATAAAATGTGATTTCCATTCAATGATATTATAACTCATGTTAGTATATCAAAAAATATTACTGGCTTTGAATCGCAAACTGGATTTCTTCCAATAGATCGTTCTGATCAAACTGATGTGGAAGGGATCGTATCATTTTGTAATTTTTATCAATCCAAATCAGGTTTGTGGAATGAATGATTTCAGACTCGCCTGAATTGAGGTGGAATCTACTATTTTTTTCTGCAAAGATCTTATAATTATTTTTAATATCCGTGATAGTTTTCGTATCTCCAGAGAGAATGTATATATTCGGATTAAATCGGCTGGCATATTCTCGTAGGCTCGCTGCATTGTCTCGCGAGGGATCAATCGAAATAAAGATCATTGAAATGCGCATTTTCTCTTTTTCACTCAACCTCTCAAGTACTTTTGACAATTTCTCGAGGACCGAGATACAAATATCCGGACAGTGCGCATAACCAAAGAATAGAATGATTATCGACTTTCCCTTCGTATCTTTATACAGTTCAAACGGGACACCATTCTTGTCGGTTAGCCGAAAGTCTGATGCCTTTTTTGGCGGATCTATATTTAAGGGAAAATGAAGCGAAGCGTCCTTGCAATTTGCAAAAAAAAAGAGAAGGAATATGGTGAGAAATATTCTCATGCCCATATTTCCCCCTCTGAATGAGTGAGACATCAACCAAAATAAATTGGTTGATAGGTAAGTTTTGGCTAAAAACCTACTTCGAATTTAGAATGAATTGAACTGTTGAGTCCAATTCTTCCTCAGTTAACTGAGGAAATCCCGGCATTTGTGGAAAATTTTCTCTTTTTTTCCCCGGGCTGCGTATCCAATTTTTAAGATCTGCCTCTTTCCCTTTATAGATGGAAACCATTTCCAATACAGGAGGACCGACTACTTTCACTTTTAGGGCATGGCAAGCGGAACAGTTGCTCTTAAATATGGCTTCACCTGCCCTGGCACTGCCTTTGGCCTCCGGTTTTCCAGTTTCTTTTGCCTTTGACAAGTCCAACCTAGCTGCTTGTACTTCTTCTTCATAAGCCAATGTCCTCTTATTGACTAATAATTTATGAGGACCCAAAGCATTTTCCCTGATGATATGTCTTCCTATAACCATTAGTACAACAACTAACGATAACGAGGTTACAATTTTAGAAAAATTAGATCCAATTTCATTTTCCTTGGCATTCAATCCATGCCATAAGAGATACAGTGCATATAATCCAAGTAGGATACCAGGTGAAATTACTTGAATTAATGTCCAACTGATTGCTTTACTTGGCAAAGTCAGTAAGATGACCGGGCCAACAATAAATTGAAGTAAGGTGGCCATGAATGCAAGTGAATACATCCGTTTTCTTACATCAAATCTTGTAAGCGTCGCAAATTTTTCTTCAAATTTAAAGGAGGGTCTTCCAAAAAAATAAAAAAGAAACAATCCCGTGGCTGTCAGAGAAGCAAAAATAAAATGAAAATATCTAGGGAAAACGTTCGGTAGAAACATTGCTGAGAAAAACCCAGAAACTGTACCCCATTTCTCTGGATATATCATTAAGTTGATATTCGTTAGAAAAATAAGAGGGACAAAAAGGAAAATCCCGCTCGCAGCGGCAATCATCGCAATATGTAATCCTTTATTATTCTGAAGTTTTTCCCAAAGATACTTGTGTGGATAGGTAAGTAAAAATGCGAAAACGACGAGCGGAACGATCGCAATCCAAAATAATCCTGTTAAGGCATTGGCACTGTAAAAGTAAACTGTGTAAAGCGTATTGATGATTAATAAGGGAGCAACTCCCATTACTACCGCCATACTCTTGTTCACTGTGATCGTTTTTGCAATTTCATGTGCGAGAATATCGTAGTCTTTATCCCGCAGCCCTTTTACTTGCGCAAAAAAAGTTAAAAGAGTTCCACCAACCATTAAGTTAACAAATACAATATGCACCAAAAATGAGATGATAAGTAATGCTACTAAGAACCATTCCGGAGCAGGCAATGGAAGTGGGATGTCTTTGGGAATGGGGACATCTGCTAATAATAATGTTATAAAATTCATAATCATTTCCTCGAGATAGAAATTGAGACACCTGTCTCTTGTGCACCTTCAAGTGGTATTGGATATTCATCAGTTTTAAGGATATACTCGACTAGAGCTCCAATTTCGGCATCGTTGCCAGGGAAGGGAGGCATAAAGTATCTTGCCTTATGCATTCCTTCGATATAAGCTTTCATGGCATCCGCATTTAGCGTCGCATTCCCATACATTGACTTAAACTTTGTGACTACTGAATTGATTCCATGGGAGGTATGGCATCTGCTACACGTTAGCATAAAAATATCTTTACCTGCTTCCACTTTGTTTTCCTCAGTGACTTGCTTGTGTTTCGCATAAGTGGCATACTTTAATATACCTTCCTTTTGTAAGAGAGGGTATTCAGAAACACGAAACATGTTCGAATACATATAGTTAGCAATGACAAAAGGTTTTCTGATGAACTCACGAGCTCTCTCAAAAACTGTCAGAAGAGAAAACGCAAGAAGAATCGGTAGAACAGCTGCAATTATATGTACTTTGTTCTTATTCAATAAGGAGTAAGACGCAATCGCGATGACCGAGACAATTGAGATTCCAACTAACTTGAGTAAACTATCGTACCAAGAAGAGAACTCCATAGTTCCAACCGCAACAGAAAGGTTCTGGGTCATCATGTCTGGTATCACTGAGTAATAAAAAATAGAACCAACGGCAACCCAAATGGACCATGTTAGGATCCAAATAGCGGCGATTTGGGTAGCCTCTCCTCTCACCTTGCTTCCTTTAGCAGTGAATAGAGCTGTCAAAAATAATGTCACTGCCCCACCCATAAGCATGGCCAGCGGTGTTCTAAATGCCAACTGAGCTAAATAGATCGGATTGAAAACGGCGTGAAAGAAATTATGGGTTTCAGTCCAGCTTCCTGGATCCATCATAAATGCCAAGATCGCAACAATGATTGCCATTGTGATCCAAGAGAAAATGGATAGAGCGGCACCCAGTTTTATATGTTTCTTTTTGGCTTCATCGGATTTAAGCGATGCTTTCCACGTTAAGAAATAATATAAAATTAAAACAACTTCAGTGACGAAGACGATCCATTCGGTAAACCAAGCAAAGAAAAATACTCGAATAAGACTGCCAATCGAAGCAGGGCTGACAAGTGATGCAGAAAGCCAAATTCCTACACCTGTCATCGCTCCTAATGAAGTCGTAATGACGAAACCAACAAACATGATCTTGTTGGCAAGTTGATCCAAGTCCGTGTTCTTGTTCTTCCAACCTCTGTATTCAAGGTATGTGACAATCGGTGCGAGTCCGACCGCCAAAGAATGGTTAATAAGAACATGGAGAATCGCGATAATGGCAATCAGCATACGATTGCCCATAAAATCTAAATGAAAAATGGGAAAATCCATCATAACTCCTACAGCAAAAAAATTGCCGAAATAAAAATTCAGTTTCGAATCTAATCTAAGTTATGTGTGAGATGGAGGTGCGCGAGAGTTAGAAAAATGATAATTAAATTGCGAGAAGAAGACAAGGTTACTTACATCATATCCATGATTCTTTAGAGAAAAATATATTTTTTCCCAAGAGGAAATTTGAGAATTAAACTTAGAATCATTTGTTTTTTCTGAAAACGAAAGAACCACTTTGCCATGAAGTGCAAGCTGAAGGTCACTCGCCTCGAGCGTGTAACGATCCATTTCATCAAAATGCTCGCCTGTTTCTGTTAAGCAAATACCTTCGGCAACAAATCTTTCAAAACTAAAGTAAGGCTGAAGGGTGAAAAAAAGAAGCGGAGAAATGAATAAACTGAGGAGAAGGATTTCTCTAAGTTTTTTCATTTTCCTAAACATAAGATTAAGCATTCACATCCTTTATCCATGTAAATACTTTTTTAGTGATTGCTGACCGTTTCAAACGCTGATATAAATCAGTGTTTCGATTACAGTATATATGTTTTCATCTTACCTTTCCCTTTGGTGTCAATTTAGCCCCGTACGACTAAATAAAAAACTTTTTGCAAGTAAAGATAGGTTTCTGCAGAAACTTGAATTTTACCAGGCAGACCATCGGATTCCACACGACTTGCAAGATTGACCGCATTCCCCTTGACATGATAATTAAACTTCTTGAGACGAATGGCTCCAGCGATAGAAGGCACGGTATGGATGCGAATTCTAAGGCCGAGAGGATACTCGTTTCCTTGCTTGTACTTTTTTAATTCATTGAGCATTTCTAAAGCATAGCTTGCGATTTGTTTCGCATGATCCTTCGATACCAAAGGCAATTCGCCATCAACCCTCTAAGTATCGACTATCGTTTTGATTTTTTCCAATTCATACTTAGTAACTAGGACATTAAATTCGAAAAAGATTTCAGTTAACGACGTTACTAATTCATCTGCCTGCAATTTTTCAGAAAAATATAGTCGCCACTCGCGTCTACTTGATTCCCATAATGAGCATTGCGTCGCGCAGACGGTACAACTATTCTGGATTTTGGGACTGAATCTTGGAAAAACACCTACACCTTTACTAAGTAGTGAAAGCGATCTCTTTATACTCATACTTAGATATCTTTTGAATCGAAGCTAACACATCTCTCATGTATACTTGAATTTTTGGCCAACTAGTTGTAGGTAGAACTAAGATTGCAATTCTTCATTCTTTTATATTCTGTTGGTATTTAAGATTTTTGTCTGTCGTGATGAGAAGCTCGAATCCGTTCGATTCAGCCACTTTGATCAAGTCTCCATTTTGTAGATTACTCCATCCCATCTCATAGGCTGTTGATACTTCTTGACCAGCAAGATGCATTTTTAAGGGGAACGGAACTCCTTGGTCAAATAGGATTTTCAGAGTTGATCCTAACTTATTACGATTAAACTTTTACTAGCAAATTCCAAAACTTCATTGATCTGCTGTTCTGTGACTCCAGGAAACCATTCTTCAAACTGCCTTGTAGTCGCCCCATCTTCTATATTTTCAAATAACGCTATGACGGGAATTCTCGTATTTGAGAAAACCCAAGTTCCACTCAGCTTGGCAGGATCTCTTTCTACAGCTTTGCAATCTTTCCAATCTAACATTTTTTTAGCTTACAAGAGAAATATGAAAGTGTCAAGGGAGAATGCGGAAAATTCCCCCACCACCCGCCGACAAAAAAAAGCCTCACTGGTTAGGTGAGGCTTCTATTCTTACTTGAACCAGTTAACTGGCATTTATTTTGGTTGCTTCCAGCCAAAGGATGGTTCCCGAGTGCAATCGAGGGACATTTACAAAATACACCATAGCGTGACCATTCCGATTCATCTAACAAGGGATGGTTAAATTGTTCCTTTATAAAAGGAGAACTAAGCTTTGCTCGCTAAAAACTCCCAGAATATTTTCTTACGGAAAATATTCTATGGCTACCTTGTTATGACTAACCCTACCACGAGTTTCACCTTAGAAGCTCCTCTCCTGCCAATAAGATCATCCACTTCGGGGCGAGTCCCCTTTGGGGTCGGGCTATGCAGGGCTTTGGTCGCTTTGCGACCGCTAACGCGCCCTTACTATCCCTCTCGCGGGTTGATTTTCGAGAAGGGCGGCGCCCAACAAAGATAAATAGAATGAGAACCAATACTGATTTGCTTTCGATAACAGATGACAAGCATTTTATGATTGCGTTAAAAGGTTTTACAAATTCAAAATATACAGGCATTCCATGACAGTATATTTTTTTCGTCCATTAATGCGAATATTTTCGCAGGCATTGTTAACTTTTGTCTTGATTACCTGCGATCAGGAGAAACCGGCTTTCCCAAATGGTCTTGAGTCTGTCACGACAGGATTGGAAATTAGCAATAAAAACCAATTGTTGAATTCGAATTGTATATCTTGCCATAAAGATATATATCCGGATAAAGATAGACATTCCTTTTCCTGGAAAAGTGATTTGTTCCAAGAAGCGATCAAGATTGAAAATCGAGAATGGTGCGTCCATTGCCATGCTCCTTTATCTACCCAAAAGGAAATATACTTTCGCAAACTTAAAGGTGATTCAAATCTAACCGATGTAGATCTTCAGCTACTGAATGAAGGTATCAATTGTGTATCATGCCATGTTAGGAATGGAAAAGTCCTTGGTTATAAAAATACAATCCACGAATACCATGAAGTCGTAGAATTTAATATCGACAAGTCTGCGTTTTGTGCTAATTGTCATCAATTCAACTTTCCAGTGTTTAGTGGTGACATTATCCAGTATACCAACCATCCGATGCAAAATACCTACGAAGAATGGAAGTCTTCCGGAAAGGAAGAAAGTTGTCAATCATGCCACTATTCAAAGCACAATCTCGTGGGTCCTTATGATAGGAAATGGCTTCTTGATCAATTTTATGATTTTAAAGTAGATAAAGATGAGGAAGTATTGTCTGTTTCTTTTCGTCTGGGGAAAGGCCGTGCGCACAATCTGCCTTCAGGTGATTTGTTTCGGTCACTTGTATTAGAAGTGAGTGAAAATTCAAAATTTCAATCTCTAATCATTTCCAAACGATGGTCTAGAAAATATGAAACTACAAATAGAGATATGAAGGAAACTTTGAATAAACTACTAGTCGTGGATACATCAATACCCCCATCCAAAAGCAATATCAAAGTTGTTTTTGATAAACCACCTATTTCCCCGAGTTATGTGAGACTGGTTTATTATTACCATGATCCCGTGTTGGGCGGGAGAACAAATGCAAACATTCTCCCCTTAGTGATCTTCCAAAAGAAGATCTATTGAATTTTGTAGTCCTCTAAATCCTTGGGATAAAAATCGGGATCGCACTCTTTCGGTTCGCCTCCAGAAAATTTTTTGTGTTGGTATTCTCTATTGTCCTCTTCGTTTTTTTCTGGTTTGGATTTGATGGCTTGATACAAAATGTCAAACGAAAGTTTATACAAATTTATTTCTGAGCTTGGTTTACAAGCGGTAAATGCCGGTTTCCCATAACACGCTATATTATCAGCTGCAGCTGCTCCAATGTCTGATTTTTTCTTACTTGCGGTGAAGCTGGGATAGCAAGTTTCTTTAATTTTGGTTTCCACTCGATTTGTTTTATATTCCCAAGTTCCGCGAAGGAAACCCTTATACTTCACTTCGCAATAGTGAATTGTTCGCTGGATAAAAGTACCGTTGGAGCAAAGGTAGTAAGCATCTCCGGACCTAGGGCCTTGATAGGAAATCTCACCAATCACATCTGATTTCGTAATGTTATATTCTTTCATAAGTTCATTTAGTTCTTTGTCCCAACCTGAAAGTTTTCTTAAATTGTCCAGGTCAGGATCCTTTCTAATTTTCTGGAAGGCAGAATATCCGCTTCGAATAGCCAAGTGCAAATTGGTTTTGGATTCTTCTAAATGGTTTAATCGACTATAAGCACAGGCTAAATTGTAATAGATAAGTGCTTCATTTCTATCGTATAAATTAAGGGCAATTTTATAGGCTTTGATTGCGTCAGTAGTTCGATTCACATTAGTTAGGCTGTTGGCAAAGTGATAATATATGTCAGAAGTTGGATATACTAAGATTGCTTTTTTGTATTCTTCGATTGCTTTCGCATCGTTTTTCTCCTTATAAAATCCGATGCCTGTTTTCATAATGGCAGTTGCTTTTTTCTCTAATTTTTCCCCAATTCCGTCAGCGCGATCTTTCCCTTTTAGATAATCTTTTACCCATTCTTCAGTGAGGATTTTTTTATCTTCTGTTATGTCTTCGGCAAATAGCAGCTGCAAACGATTCATAGGGAGGCATAAGAGTATCACAATAAAAAAGTTTAAGGTAGAGGGGAAAACCAATTTCATTTCCTGATGCTTTCAATTGGGGAACAATATGCAATAAAAAAATATGTTTCGTTTACGTAGATTACCTTTAAACCGCCACCTTACTGCAATTTGCTGATGGAATCTTAGCAAAACTTTTCATCAAATATTTACATGGATAATTCTAATACAGGATTGGGCAAAAGCTATGAACTAGTTTTTTATTATTTTCGGAAATCGGTTGGAAATCGATTCGATCTAAAGAATATCATTTACACAAAATTGCCACCCAAAAAACAAAAAAGCCCCACTGTTTCCAGCGAGGCTTCTATCTTTAATCTAACCAGCGAACTGGCATATACCGAAACTCTTTGCTTCGACTCTTCTTCATTTACAAAATACACCATAGCGTGACCATTCCGATTCATCTAACAAGGGATGGTTAAATTGTTCCTTTATAAAAGGAGGTGATCCAGCCGCACCTTCCGATACGGCTACCTTGT